>Ga0265780_10003032_pt1 | contig 22371 bp, 15 predicted proteins | sample P1T30metagenome_FD_192432 | JGI IMG/M metagenome (GOLD analysis project Ga0265780, IMG submission 192432) | Plant litter microbial communities from East Loma Ridge, Irvine, California - P1 T30 | ecosystem: Environmental > Terrestrial > Plant litter > Unclassified | place: USA: California...
GGGGGGGAGGGGGGGGAGACTAGTCGAGGGCCTTTGGGGAACAAAAGAAGATGGCAATGGTACTAGCTTGCGCGGCAGCGGCCTGATCACGAAGACGTTCAGCGTTTCAGCACCGGCGACGCAAGAGCCAGCGAGAGTTAGGGACGTGGGCGGCGAGAGTCGGGGCTGCAGATGGGCAAAGAAGCTCTCCGCGACTCCAGGACTATATGGCTGAGATGCGCGACACGGCGATGGAGTGGTGGACTCGCCGTCGCTGTGAGGCTCTGAACGTGAAGTGCAGAGGGAAGCATCATGGAGTGGGTGGGCGCCCCTATATTTAGAAATCTGGCGTCTGCGGAGCCCAGGCCATGCCATCGCTAAATTGCCCGGTTAGAGGATATTTGGTGCGTTTGGAGCTGCCGGCCACGTCGACTGCGCCCCGGCCATTGGGCGTGCAATTTGTGCCTCCCATCATCCCACCGCCCGGCTAACCCGACATGGCTGCTTTACTGCGCTATGCCACGCCCAGCCGGGCTATTTTAAGGACATATCAGAGCCGGGGGTCCTGCGCCCTCACACACAGCTATCACGCCCTTGGATGCCATTGCAGTCACAGATTGAGTCCACGCTCCGCCAGCCCTCTTTTACCGGCATGGCGCCAGATTTGCTGCCCACGCTGCTCCTGCAGACCGTCTCCTGGGCGTGTGCAAAGCCCATCTTACCGCCTCTGCAGCTTTGCAAACCGGCCTCGCTATTCTTGCTCGCCCACATCCGTCCCCAGCACGAGGCGGCGCTTGCAGACATGGCCATGCATAGCGACGCCCGGAGAATTCACAGCACCTGGGCCTGTCTACTCCATGTACGATTGTGCGCGCTGGTGCGCCCTTTGCACCCTTTGCCGAGCCCAATTCCGCTCGCAGCACAAGGCGGAGCACCCGGCCCATCCCCCACCCAATCGTCAAACATTAGCCTCTACAGCTGGGACGGCATGTCCTTGGGTGTGAATGCCGGCACCTGCCTTCAATCCTCGATATTTTCTTATTGCAGCCGGCCGCTATCAAAAACACCACCCTCCCCCCCCCCCCCCACTTCCCCGCCGTGCGCGGCGCGGCAATTCTAGGCGAATTTGACTCCTCATAATGGCCATGTTTCTGCAGGCACAGACAACAAGGCACACGCCGCAATGCTGACAAGTCGGAACACGACCAAACAGAGCAGTTGCAGTCGTCTACCTCGACGTCCTAAGCTTGAAGTCGGAATAGGCCTGCAGCACCCCGTTCCTAGCGCGATCGCCAGCCAGGCCCCAAACGCGGTATTTTTAGCAGTGCATGCCTGAGGGATGACGCACCTGATTTGACTGGTCGGCCCAACTAACGTCGACACTCGAGAACCTCACATGTTCGCGTTGCTAAGCTTCTTGTTCGTCTACCACCTCTTTCCTTTTACGTTGCCGTCACTTTCCCCCGCCGTTGACACGATCTTACCCGTCTAACCGCCAGCGCCGCAACCTCCCTTGGACTCTATACTAGCTTGTGCTTTCTTATTCGTACACCGCACTGTGCTAGGCTGGTTAGTCTCTGTATGTGTGTGTGTGTGACTACACTCTTCGCTTGCTGAAGCGAGACCATGTGCCGCAACCTGACAGCCGTTCTACGCCCATGGTTTGTGTTTCTAATTGAAGCACTCTTGACTGCTCCCATCACTCAGCATCACGTCTTGCATGGCAAGATATTGTGACGTTGAGCGGAAGATGAGGCGGCCCGACGCGTCCAGTTCCATCCATCAGATGCAGGTACAGTTTCCTCGGTTGTTATTCTTAGTCACATGCATGTGTGTATACACTCCCGACAACCGTTCCTTCGTCAGTCCCACCCCCACTTATCCCGTACAACTACCCCTTCCCACGGCCTGACAGATGCAGCCAACACCCATCATGGGTTATTCTTGGTCGCACACTAAACTCTCGAGTAGTCCAACATCTCCAACCGCCATAACATGTGGACCCCGACATGAGACCCGTGCCTCCTCATGAACGCGTGGTCGATGCAGGTACCCAACACCACTCATCTCATTCGCTGCCAACCATCATATCCCCTTTTTTCTTTCTTCTCTCGATCCACTTCTCCCTCCCTTGCCCCTCACATGTTTATTCTTGGGAAGCGCCTTACCAGCACCCTGCATTATTTACAGACTTCAATATCGGCAAATACCATGCACCTAACATGTTCACAATCGACAAGCCACCAAGTTGGCGGCGCCTACTCTATGAAGCTTACGCGTTCAGACCAAAAAAAAGACAAAATATGGATACAGAATCAAGTAAATGTGTGACACGGTAAGACGAGGTAAGACGAGCGGGCGTCAAAGAGAGAGAGAGAGAGAGAGAGAGAGAGAGAAACCAGCTTGATCTAAACTATTGATCAAGTGCCATGTGCTTGGCTTTCTGATGAACCAACACAGATTGATCACCTTCTTAACAACTATGATATTCTACATGTACGACCACCATCACTCAAGTGCTCGACATCTATTGATAACATACACACACACACACATACACATGTGTAATGATATGCAACACAGCAACCTACTAGCATGAAATAAAGACACAACGTGCAAGAATGGGCGTCCGTGTCAACATTGCCTTTGCTCAGAATACAAAGACAGTATTGTTATCACGTCCTTTTGATTTCCATACGACACACAACCCATCCGCCTTCCTTCCTTCCTACTCAAGAATTCCATGTTTATATAAATCGTGTCGGAACAGCAATCACTACATTCTTGTACACCATCATCACGTCTTCAGCCGTCTTCTGGCCCAACTCAGAGTTGAATGGCATGTCCTAGCCCTCTTCATCTCCCGTCGGCAAGCGCTTTTGGTCTGACAGATCACGTGAGTAATGGTACGCAACTCGCTCGATAATCCTAGTCATATCTACTCAATACCAGACCAAAATGCACTTTCCTTGCAGCTGACCAATCGTAGAATTTTCGGGTTATGTACAAACGATATCGATCCGGAAGCCGTCATCTACCATGACAAGCTGGCTGCAATGATGACTGTTTGGAAACTGTAAATCGACTTTTAGTACCTACACTGCTGTCTCCAAGTGTGTCGCTACAGAACATCACATCTTCCTTATTCTGATAATCCTTCCAACGGCAACGCTACGAACTTGACACGCATTTACTGGTCAAGCTCGACGTAGTTGGCTGGGAAGAGACCAGACTGGCCGTTGAAGCTACCGAGCCACCAGTCTTCATCCGGGAATTCCTGCAGAGTCGTAAGTACGTGATTGCTAGTGGATCCAAATTTACTTACCAGTCCGGTGATAGTAGCGCCTTCGGGGAAGCTCAGCTCGTTGTCTTCAGCAGCTTCGTAGTCATAAAGTGCAGTGGCAGTGGGGCCAGAACTAGCAGCGGGTGCTGCGGCGGGCTCTGGCTCGTGTGCTGCTGAGGGATGTGTGGGTGGCGGTGGTGCAGCACCGCCATCGTCCTCATCCTCGACCAGCTCGACATAGTTGGCTGGGAACAGACCACGCTCGCCTTGGGAGTTTGTGCCCATCCACCAGTCGTCGTCTACCATGTCGATGTCAGTGACGTATTCACCTTCGCGGAGCTCGACTTCGTTATCTTCGGCCTTCTCGTAGTCGTATTGAATGACTGCACGCTTGCCTGAACCACCTGCACCTGTATCGGCAGCCTCATCTTCATCATGACCGGAAGCAATGGCAGCGCCAACAGCAGCACCTCCTACTGCGGCCGCACCAAAGGTGGCAGCTGCAACGGCGGCACTGGCACCACGAGCAGGGTCCTTGGCTTCCACTTGCGGCTCCGGAGACATGTCGCGAGCTTGCTTAGCTGCTTGTTCGAGGGAGCGAGCAGGCATGGGTGGTGCGTGTTCTTCGGCAGGCGACATTTCTTCTGGTTGTCTTCCGCGGGCAACAGGCATAGCAATGCGAACAGGTGATCCAGAAGGCTCAGGAGATGGGCTGCGGGGCACTGCGGGTGGGGAAGGTATGCGTTGATGCTGAGTGGCGGGCACATCCTCCTCCTCCTCCTCATCCTCTGGCTCCTTGGGGCGGCGAGGCAGACCCGGCATAGGGACACCTCCCCTTATACCTGCATTAGGCTTGCTCGATGTGTCCAGTGGCGGTGGGCTTGAAGCTCGTGGCTCTGGTACAGGCCGCGATGTTGGGGCTCCCATGGGTGCAGCGCCTACGAAGCGATCTTTCAGCGAGCTAACGCCACCGGCTGCGGGAGAAACTGGCTCCTCTTGCTGCTGCTCGCTTGGGTTGCTAGTCACAGACTGACCGGTTCGCGTAGTCTGCACAGGTGCCCAAGATTTGCCAGAGTAACCACTTTGCCAGCCACCGCCTCCACTCTGCTGGCTTTGAAGAGGAGCCGGGCGGCTGCCAGCCTCAGCAGTAGGTGACCGAACAGGCTCGCCACGGGCTGCTTTCTTCTCGGCCCAGATCTGTGCAGGTGTCTTTCCTCCCTGATCCGCAAAGGTTTTGCTTGCAGCACCGACTATTGGTGCAGGAACAGGAGGCTTTGCACCGAAACCTCCGGGCGTAGGAGCCTTGGTGCCAGTAAACGTGCTAGCGCCCGCGAACTTGTTGGCAACCTTTGGCTTCGGCATGCTGGTCAGGCGTTCGGGCTGCGAGCTAAAGGCCGCTGTCCTTTCGGCGAGCGACTTGGGCTTCTCTTCCTCTTCGCCATTGTTGGATGCTCCTGTTGCGGCCGGAGACAACGAGGCTGGAGGGGCCTGAGCCTTGGCACGGATGGCTGCAATGTCGACCTTTCCAACTGGCTCATATGCACCCTTGACCACAGTGGGCCGGTCGTCTTTGGCATCACGCGCCTGAGCTCGGATAGCGGCAATATCGACCTTGCCGACTGGTTGATATGCGCCCTTGACGACTTCGGGACGATCGTTGTGCGAGGGTTGAGAGCCAGTTGACTCGTCTTTGTTCGCAGTGAGTTCTGCCATGTTGACCTTGGTGGGCTTATATGCAGTTCCAACCTTTTCGAGCTGTGATCTGGAGACTTGCGGGGCATCCGCACCCCACCCGTCGGCATCTTCATCAGCTTTCGGTGCCGGTGCACGCGAACGCCCCAATGGATTGAAACCAGCCCCTCCGCCTCCTATTGATTTGGGTGTGAAGACGGGCTTCTTCGCAACCGGCGGCGGGCCGCCTGAGGAAGGAATGTTCCCGCCGCCAGAGTACTTGGCGCCTGATGCATCGGCAACTTTCTGCACAATTCTCTCGGGAGTGAGGTCGGCATCGGAGCGGGCGGTAACTTGGACGTGGTATCCCTGGTCGAGTCAGATGACGGCCGGGTGAGATTTAGAGAGCGTTGAGAGCTGGATACAAGGACAAACTTACGTGCAGGAGCTTTGAGACGACTGTGAGATGGCTGCCAAAGTAGCCCTTTGTTCGCTCTGGGACGCCCTCGCCGCACTGCATAAATGTTAGTAGAGTGATTTGCTAAGATTTGATCAGCACATACCCATGCAATGAGGACGTTCTTGGGCAGCGACGTGTTTGGGTCTTTGACTTTAACGAATGCAAACTGGATACGACCATCTGAGAACTCGTCGATCAAGTCGACTAGCTCGCCCTCTACAGAATGTCAGCTTTTGCTTTTTTTTTCTCCCTCGTAACGGCGGTAACGTTTGGCTCCTGACATGCGCTCCCGCTGCGTGATGTGCCGAGACCCGAGCTTAGGTGGACACCCAGCTTGTAGACGGCCGTGGTGGGATACACGGGAAAGAGAAATTGAGTTTTGGGCATTGTGTAGTCACGTACCTCCTGTGCTTTGAACTTTGAGCACGCTCTCTTTTCCGCCATCTTGCTGGAAGGCGCTGACGAGCGGGGCAGCTACTGTGAAGACGGCCCATTGCCCGTACGTCGGGGAGCTCGCCTGGGCACCGGATGGCGGAGGAGCATTGACGACGTTTTGGTAGCTCCGGGTGATGTTGGGACCGTTGCTGGAGGTGTTGAGCGTGGCCATGGTGGGCGGAGGTGGAGGGGAGGTGGAGGGGAGGAGGGGAGAGAGAGGAGGGGCTGGGGAAAGAGTAGGGTGGAGAGAGGGAAGAGTGGAGGAGCAGAGGGGTGGCAGAGAGAAAATGTAGGCCGTGGTGCCCTCAGCTAGCAGGATGCGTCGGACAGCTCAGTGTACGCGTATCCGGATGCGTGTGCGTGTATATGGCGAATTGGGCTCGAATTATCCTAGTAGGCACAGCGGCACAAAGCTCGGTGAGGCAGCTATGTCATTCCTTGGCTCAGGCTCAGGCTGCTGGCAGGGCAGACCCTCGCTCGCCTCACCGGGTGGATTGGATGGATTGGACATAGCTTCTGCGCACCGCTTGACAACACTGCACTCAACAGCACCCAACTGCAGACTCCTGCGTCTCTTAAAGCGTCGCCTAGACCCCCCCTCGCATGACCTCTGCCGTCTTTTTTGTTGTGTTCTAGCCCGCTACCCGCTACCCTTCACCTCCACTCTGCCACGACAAACACTAGCATCCGACAGCACACCAAGCCCCATCGCACCGCCTTTTCGAATCCCCATCATCTCCACTCCACCCGCGCTTGATACACGACATCTGCCTTCATGTCTCTCGCCTGCGCACTGCTGCGACGACGACGAGGCTCCTGTGAGCGCTGCCTGTGAAGCCTGCTGCTGTAGTTGTCCGCCATGGAGGATCGCGAGTCGAGCGTCGTGTCGTCGGTCGACTTTTACGGCTACGACGCAAATGCTACACATGCGCCAGCTGCTCCCAGTGACGCGCCGCTGCCGAAGCGCAAGGCAGATGATGCGCCTGCCGAGCCCGACAAGAAGCGCAAGCTGGAGCTGGAGCTGGACGCATCGTCGCCGCGCCGCTCCAGCAGCGACTTGCCCTGTTGCGCTGGCCTGCCTCCGGAGCTGTGGCAGCACGTTTTCTCCTTTTGTTCGCTTGCAGATCTCGGTCGATTGATCCAGGTCAATCGATCTTTCCTTTCCTACCTCACAGACGTGCGCGCCGTCTCGACTTCAAAGTCGGGCCATGGCCGTCTGCATCTCCTAAAGTCTGAATCATTGTGGGCCTCTGCCCGCAATGCACTGTGTACAAAGCCCCCGAAGCCGCTCCCAGGCTTCAGCGAGCTGCAAATGTGGCAGCTGGCCTGGTCCAGGAGATGCCAGTTTTGTAACAAGCTTGATTCTTACACCCCAGGCGAGCGTATATGGCAAAAGGGCCCCGGCAACACGGGCGTGCGCGCCATCTGGCCCTTTGCCATCAGAGCGTGTGGGCCGTGTCTGCTACAACAGTGCCAGACGGTAAGTAGCATCGACTTGCCCCTACGTGGGTCATGACTGACTTTGCAGGACGCGAGCCTTCTCTTCTCAGCTGCTTCCGCAGTGCGACCCGCCCTGCCCTTTGCCCTCCTCACAAAAGACCAGCACTACATTGCCGCCTACACGCTGCAGTCTGCCACTACGCCAGCTGACGTTGAAATTGCAAAGTACTACTACAAACACCATGTGCAAGACATGGCCGACGAGCTGAACGAGGCACTTGGCCGAGGCCCTGCTGCTGCCGAAGAATGGGCCAAGGGCCTCGAGGCCAGAGGCAGAGAGCGCATGAAGCTCGCCGAAAACTGGGAGCGCTGGGAGGTCAAGAACCAGTGGGTGGAACAGCACAACGAGGCCAAGCGCGCAGCATCTGCAGCTCCCTCACACCCCGCCACGTCACACAAGCAGCGCTCCAGGTCGCCCCCTCGCCGAACCCCGTCTCCTATAATTCATGCCCCGATTCCAGCAAGTAAGTCTGCTTCTGCTGTCTCATTTGCTGTCACGCATGGCGGCCCTTGTCGATATCCCAACAGCACCCCTCCTGTCCCCAACCTAACAGCCGTAGCACCATCGTCTCAGCAAGGCCAAGCGCGCCCGCCCACGGTTCCACCACAGGCCTTTACCCCTTCTGGACAGAGGAACCTTCACGATGCAAACGAAGCCAAGGCAACCCGCAAGACGGACATAGAACGCCGGTGCCAGCAAATGGAGCCCCCAATTGCTCCCAACGTCCTGCGCCACATGGACTCTTTCAAGGCCGCCATCCAGATCTCGCAGCCAATGAATGACTATGCGTGGAGTGTGCTTCAACCCCGCTTGATCGCCCAACTACCTGCTGCTCAACAAGCGGAGGCCGACCACGTGGCCCGCGCTGCTTCCCTTTCCACAAAAGCAGCAGACCGCCGGCACCCAGACGCAAACTCAAAGGAAGCGAGGGAAGTCATGGACCGCGAATGGGAAGAGTCTCAGCGCCCAATTCGCGACAGACTCGATGCCATTGCCGACGAATTCATCAATCGAGACTGGGATCACGGCAACGCAGTCACTTACGAAAACAGCCCCAAGTTTGCAGCCGATCTTCTTGCCTACGTGCGCCGCACATTCTACGCTGAGAGAGCAGAGCAAAATGCGCGTAGCTCCACTGACCATGCAGATTCTAAACCTAAGCTTGTTCTGGATAATATGAAGTGGGTGTACGACAACAAAATCAAACCATTAACAGAACAGTTCCGCAAGGACATATTCCTGTGTCATGGCCAAGGATGCGAACACAACAACAAATACTATGGCTTTGAAGGCGTCACTCAGCACTACGGAGCCAAACACACTTCTGCCTTCAGCTCAGGGAACGTGGTTGTGGCATGGAGAGAAGCCGAATGGCCCGAGGAGACCCCATTCCATCCAGACCCCGGTTCCGTGAAGCCTCCTCTCCATGCGCACCACCCCTCTTCAGGTACGAATGGGTATGGTGGCTTCTATAATGGGTACTCGCGCGCAGGAACGTCGACTCCCCATCTGCCCACTCACGCTCCGCAGGCGAGCCCTGGACCTTACAATTATGGTGGCCACTATACTGGACCCTTTGCTCCACCCCAGGTCCCTCCCGGCACGATGCCCGGTTTCGAGTATCCTCAGCCCTATGCGACTCCTGTGGACATGTACGCGCACCACGCGATGGGCCCACCAGGATATGGCGCTCATGCGGCCCAGAATCTCTACCTGACATCCCCAGCAATGATCAACAATGCCATAGCCCCACCACCCAAGATGCCACCACCAGCTCAAGGAGTTCCTGAGATCGTTCCCAACGGTACAGAAGATACTGGCCAGAGCACTAGCTCGTTTGACAAGCAAGTAAGTTCCGTCATCAACATGACCCAGGACATCTGGAAGCGCACTTCGGGCGTAAAGGATTTGCCAAACAGCCTTCGCATCTACGTTTTGCTACATCGCGTCATCTCCAAGTTCCATGTGGAGTTTAACCACGAGCCAAATCTGAATCACTTCATTGATGCTCTGTCTAATCATGAGATGCCCAAAGCACTGAAGAACGCGCCGGGTCTCTCGTGCAAGGCTTGTCAAGTTGGGTCTGCACATCAACTTCCGGGCTCGTTCTATTCGAAAGCAGAAGAAAGGACGACATACACTGTCTTGGGTCTGCTATCACACTTCAGGAGTCAGCATCTGCCGTACCAGCACTCAGCTTTTGGCCACCCTGTACCGGGCACTGCGCTGGATTGGAAGGAAAACATGATCGAGCTTCCCAGTGAACGTTTCATATCCGGACTTATCCATGCCCCAGGCATGAACGACGAAAAGTTACTAATGATAGCGACCGTCTTTCCCAGCTTGTTTCCCATGCCGCTGCCCAAAATTGGTGTGATTGATAGCCACGGATTAGCCTCACCAGCATCCTCTGGTCCCAAAGACTTGGAAAAGGCCCCAGACATAGTTGAAGTTTCTCTAGAGACAGTTGCTCCCACACATGCTGCTCCAGCAGCCATGATCACTGCGGATGCAAACGTGGCTCTGCCTCCAAAACCATTGGAAGCTGGATATGATCCTCTTCGACCGAGCCTCACGGCCGAAACACCGGAAGCACCAGGACCCATGAATAGGAAACGTTCGTATCGGGACAGCTCGCCTACAGAGCGTAGGCAACCCCAGTATTCTGAACCTCGGTACTATGTAGGTGATCTGCAGTAACTCTACCGTGCGTGTTCACACGACTGACTCAACTGTTCATCAGATGTCCAGAGATCATTTGGATGGTGGCTATCACCGTCCACGGGAGTACGAATACGCCCCAAGCCCCAGGATCATTCATGCGGGCCCGGCATATGACGAATACCCTGGTCGCCGAACGGCGTTCCGGGAACAGGAGCGGTTCTATGGGCCACCGGATGAGATTGTCTACGCCCACCCACGCGAAGGAAGTCATGGTAGCCGGGAATACAGTGCATATCCTCGGCAGATGCGATACTATGAAGAAGAAGAGCATCGCCCCGAATACCGGTTCGTGAACGAGCGTCGTTCACGAGACGACAGCCCTCCTCGAGCACAGTCTGCAGCAGACCGGTTCTTGGCAGAGAACGAACCTCCACAACCCTCGCTGGCACAGCAGACAGAGGCAGAACCAGCCACACCAGTGCAGGAAAACGAAAATGGATCGCGCTACACGCCTCCGCCCCCAGATGCTCCTGGACCAGCCGAGGCCAATGCGCCGGTCCGCCCGCTTGGGCCACCTCATCCTCGAGCTCCATCTACCGTATCTAATTCTTCTAGATTCGATGACTACCAGCCAAACGGACACCGAATGCCTATGCCTGGACCGAGCGGTCCGCCGCGGAGGTCCGGGCCACAGCGTCGACGAGATCGACCGCATGAGCAACGAGGGCCTTCTCGATACCAGCGGTATATGAGTGTTGCGCGTGAGGATCCATACGGCCGTGGGTCAAGCATGAGTCGATCACAAAGCAGACGGTACGAGGAGCAGCGTCGCCGTATCGACCAGCAAGAAACGCCGCAGCCCAATGCCGAACCCGACTACGAGCCAGACTACTCCAGGGAACATAGTGCTGATCATTCCGTACAAGATGATGGCTTCTTCCCGCCTCAACGTCGTCAGCCCCGCGGCTATGTGTCGGTGCAAGATCGTCTTCATCCCCATACTCGTGCATACTCACCTCCCCGATATCGGTACGACGAACCGCGCGGGCCGCACTATGTAGACGAGTATGGCCATCCGATACATGAGTATGAAGTTATCCGAGTACCAAGACACCGCGACCCATACATGCCCCACCAACCTCATCGCTACGAGCCTGAACCATATAGATATGTGCAGTACGAACGACCACCGCCACAGCGGTATAATAACCGACACGAGGAGTACATGTACTATGACGAGAGGGAAAGACCTCTACCGAGGAGGCCGCAACAGGATGCAGAGAGTGACGTATATGAGCCACCGCCGCCAGAGATCAAGGTAGAAAGTGTGCCTGTGCCCATGCCACCTGAGGCGTCATGATTTTTGATATTTAGCATGGTGTTATGAGATTGCGACGACAATTGGTTTGGGCTGAGTTATTCAACTAATGGAAATTCTTGTATATAATGTATAGTTCCTTTGGGGGGTGGACAAAATATACTGGGTTCCTTTTTTCCATCTATTGTTTTGTTTGAGGTCCTCGTGTGTGCATTAGACGGTAGCATGAATGACAAATTTACGATTGGGAAGATTGTGCAGATTCCACGACATGCTGATATTCTTCACGGTGTTGTTATATTACCTCTGTAGCTTCCCTCCCTAAAGAAGTTGTTGCAAAGTGTTCCCAGAAAGAGTGAGATGGACGGATGTTGAAAGACTTTTATTTGGCACGAGTGCCTTCTAGAGGGTATCAGAAAGAAAACATGGCATATCGAAGAAAGACGGCACCAATCAGGCTGTGGACAGAATCACGGGCTCAACAGACGACGTCTCCTCGACACCCTGAGCGGCAGCATCAATCTTGTTCTGCGCAAGTCGCTACACATTGCGTTAGTTTTGAGCCTCCAGATGTGGCATGGCAAACACGTAAAACATACCAGCAAATTTCTCAACAACACAGCAATCGTAACCTTGCCAATCGCAGGCACGTAAATCGACGCCTTCTCCTTGACCTCTGGGGTAAAATTCCTCTCACTGCTGAAATTAATGCACGCCGCCCCATCTCTCATGAGCTCGAGGGGGACTTTGAATTTCTCGCCCGGCACCCCGCTAATCACCACATCGCTGAGCGGCAGGCAGTTTTCCAGCGTCCACCCTGGCTTCTCTACGACCTCGTGTCTTCGTTTCCTGAGGCCGGCTCCACGGGTGAATTCCTGAACATCGGCGATGTCGACACTATACACAGTCGCGCCGTCATTTGCCAGCAGCGCGGCCAATGGCCGGCCTACAACCTCACTCCTATTGATAACCGTAATGGTGCGGCCATGCAGTCTGTTCCCATACGGCAGAATGGTGTTGTAGATACGGAGGTACTCTAGTATTTTGATGACAGCCAAGGGGGTGCAGGGCAAGATGCTTTTTTTTGTGTTTTGCGGGTCGAGGAAGCGGATGTTTTGGTACATGTTGAAGATGTAGCGGTGGGAGAGGCCCTCGACATCTTTGTCGATGGACACGATTTGCTGCAGGTATTGGTCTTGGCGGTTGGAGAAGATGGGGTAGTAGACGATTATTCCCGACACGGCCGGGTCGTTGTTTGCCTCGATTAGGGCATCTTCGAGGAGTTCGCGGTCGAGGACGCGGAGGTCAAAGGCGAAGCCGCTGTGGAACAGGAGGTGTTAGTATGCACCCTTGTTGGCAGTAGATGCTACTCCTCACTTTTCAACGCATGTCTTGCCTGTCCACTCTGCGTAGACTCTGGCGGCTGGGTCGGCGCTGGCTAGGAAACCTACGAGCAGCGGCTTCCGGCCGAGTTTGCTCAGGCCGTCACGTACTTCGTCCAACAAGCCTTTTGCAATGTTGTTGGCGAGAACGACCTTGCATTGTGGTTTCTCATCGGCCATGGCGGGGTATTTTCTTTCGTGGCTGATCCGTCCGGGGAAGAAGAGGGTTCGTCGTGATAAAGTTTTGGTGTCACCCAGAGAAGAAAAAACATACGGTGCCTAAGCAACCGGCTTATAAGAGTCGCCCAGCCTCTATATTAGCGACACAAAAAAAGATTAATTCCCTCTTCTGAATACACACCCCAACTGCCGTTACCTGACAACCATTTTTTTTCGCCCGCGCGCACAAGCTGCCCCACCATTGAAACCCCCGATACCGGCCAATCAGCAGCCCCGCAACTCCGTAACGTCATATGCGCGAGTTTGTCGGGTTACAGGTTGGGCGAACTTTCTGAATTATACGGCGTCCACGATCGACGATTCTTGACATCGATTTAACCCCTTTCCCGGGACCAATACCCGTGCCCCTCAGATACGTGAGAATGTCAGATATTCAGCAGTATCTGCTCGACTTTGATCGGAATAAGAAGGAGGCGACTGCGACTGCGAAACAGAGCGCAACGCGTATGTATGGGGCGGGAGCACTTGCGGACTGTGGGGACATGTTGCTGATGATAGGTTAGGGCTCAAGGATGGCGAATTGAAGCTTGTCAGTTTGGTTACGGATCTGGGCGAATATCTGAATAGCGAGGATGGGGCGACCAGGGCGAAGAGTATGTGAATTGTGGAACAGGATAGGATGGGGATTTTGGCTAATCATGGGCATAGCGATGTCGTATCTCGCGGAGGTATTAGAGCAGACGTCACCAAAGGTTTTGTCTTTACAACAGCGTACGTACTCTACAGTGGAGAAGGAGTCATATCGGCGGGCTGGGAGCCACACGAGCACAAAGCAAACACAAACAGACAAAATGCTGGGTTTTTCTCGACAAGGAGTCGTGATCTTGGAGGATGTAGTTGGGCTAACTGGGGACCAGGGAATCTATTATGTGACTTCACCGTCTCCCGAACCGAAGATAACGAAGGCCTGGGATCATGCGCGACGGCACTGTTAGCCCTCGAGGACCTCGGAAAGTGGGACGATCAACGGGTTATCAGTATTCTCGAGTCACTTCTGACCAACACACATCCACTCCGCCAATACAAGCAACAGAGCGAACGATACCCGGTATTAAGACTTGTTGATAGACTCATGGCCAAGTACCGTGAAGCCCTACGAGCCCACCATGATACAACGCCCGACTTCATGGCACGTTTTATCTCATATTTTGACGGAGAAAAGGATCCTCGAAATCTGATGATGGTGTTCTCGATATTGCGGGTACCCATGACAGAATGGAATATTGGCGCGGATGCACAGGACCTGTTCGATGCCGTATTCAATTACTTCCCTATTACCTTTCGACCACCCCCTGATGACCCGTACGGCATCACTGCCCAGGACCTCAAGCATCGTCTGCGCGACTGTATATCTTCCACTGCAGACTTTGCGCCGTACGCCTTCCCTGCACTGCTAGATAAGCTCGACTCGACGTCTATGAACACGAAGCGAGATGTGCTATCGGCAATCACCGCTTCGGTCAACGGATATGGTCCGCGGACTGTATCTTTGTATGCAGTTACGTTATGGGATGCACTCAAGTTCGAAGTGCTCAATGTACAAGAAGAGGACCTTGCAAAAGAGGCGCTTGCGGCCTTGGCTGCTATTGCAAAGACGCTATCGCAGGGTACTCCAGGCTCGCTCCAGGCTTACTTGAAACCAATCATTAAGGAGTGCAATGAGCATCTGGAAGACGCGCCGACAAAGCAGTCACAAGCCTCTGCGCGATTTCTGGAGAGCATCGCCAACGTGTCTTCCGATGTCACCAGCATTCTGCTAGCCGGCGTTCTGCCAAACCTCTTTCTCCTGTTCCAGACAGCAGACACAATGCAAAAGCGCCGAGGATTACTTGAAGTACTGGTTCAACTCATCAAAGCCAACATCGATGTCTACGGCGACTGGAGAAAGATGGGTCCCGGCGGTGAACAAGTTGAGAAAAATGCGCTTGCACAGTTCCGAGATCAAGCGTTGGCGGTAATGTTGAACGGACTCGAGACTGCCCCAAGTAAGGAGGTATCGTTCCGGCTTGTGTGTCTTGGGGGTCTGATACAGCTATCGAAAGCCCGCGGGTTGCTCAGCGACGAAGACGTCGGCAAAATTATTCAGTTATTGCATTCCATCGTTATCCACGAGGAGTCTTACGGGAAAGATGAGGTCAAAGAAGCAGCCATCAACGGGATTGTCGAAATCGCTCACCAAAAACCGCAAGTCGTTGTTGAGAAAGCATTCCCAGCGTTCCTCGCGCAGCTTCCGGACACAGACGCAAATGGATCGGAGAGCTATATGACTGTGCTCGAGGCTTTTGCTAAACTTGCTAGCGAAGAACAGGTCTTTGACACAGTTATACTGCGACTCAAGAATAAGTTCAGTGCAGCGGTACAGCAAGGTGCATCGTCCAAGTATATCGTGGCACTCCTCTCGGCCATGCTATATGCGCTCAAGAAGGGCGAGAATAAGCTATCACAGAACTCGGGTAACTCGACATACTATAATGACATTGCCCTTCCGCTGATCCAGCGTGCATCAAGCTCTGATGCAACGCACCCAGTTGCATTCGACGATGAGATGACGCTGGATCTTGTCGGTCGCATATGTAATTTGATCATCAGACATTTGCCCACTGAGCAGCAAAACACCATCGCCTCTGAGTTGTACACGCTGTTCTGTGGCATACCACAAGCCGAACTCCCGCCTTTTAACACAAATGTAGGCGTCGAAAGCAATAAGACAATGGTTATGTCGACCCATTTGCTCGCCTCGTTCCGCAAGGATACCACTCTTCCTTGCGAGCTCCAGCTACTGATAACATCTCTCGCAAATTATGCGCAGCAACCTACTCTATCTCCAATCGTCCGATCAACTTCTCTCCGCCAGATGTCGCTCATCATCAACAAGTACTATACTTCGGCTGCACTGAAGACATGCATGGACCCTCTCATCGCCGATTTTGATCTTCTCAATCCGGAAAAGCTCAGTCTGCCAAGGATACGAATCATCTTCGCTTGCCTCCAGGGCATAGTACTGAGAAGCAGCCCAGTACTAAACACGCTATACCCAACACTTCTATCCCTACTCTCACATCCAAAGTACGGCAGCACCGTTGCCCAAGGCTTCACCACAATCCTTCAACCTGACGACCTCCTCACCAAGGAAAACCACTGCCAGATCCTCGGGCTCCACAAGCACAAGAGCTTCGCACTACTGGTACCCAACATCACATCCGCCTTCAAAGACGCAGACCAGACTACCAAGCCGAACTACCTCATCGCGCTCAGTGGGGCACTCCGATGGATGCCATTTGACATTGTTGTCGAAGAAGTCGGACAACTCGTAACGTTGCTCCTCCAATCTCTCGACCTCCAGGGCGTTGATATAGTCAAGGAAGCCGCGATAGGGACACTGATTTCTACCCTACAGGAGAAGCCAGAGGTTCTGAAAGAACATACTGGAGCGCTGATTTCGAGGCTGTTGGCTAATGCTACCACTTCTTCTTCTTCGTCTCCATCACACAAGGATAAGAAAGAGGTGTCTTCACCGCCGCCGCCGCCAAGTGTGAGAATTGCAGCGTTAAAATGTCTACTGTTGGTTGCGGAAAAGTTTTCCGAAGATGTCATTGTCAGGTATAGGAGGGGGGTGTGCAAGAGTCTTGTTGCGGCGCTGGATGATCCAAAGAGAGATGTTAGGAGAGAGGCGGTGAGGTGTAGGGCGAAGTGGTTGCTGGCGGATGAACCGGATGATGAGTAGTTGGATTTAAGGTCTAGTGATGAGGAAGTGTCGTCGCTATTGGAGAAGATAGATGAAGTTGATTAATACAACAAACAATGTTATTCGACTTTTACTTTTTTGGATGCAACGCCTAAAGCGCGCTAGAATGACACAGATTGGTATAGTCTCGTTCCAAACATATGTAAACGCCAGTGAATGCCGTTGAAACGCCGTCCCATGCAAGTACACACATAGACATTTTCGAGTCTTGTTGCTAGCGAGGAAGAAACTCAGACCTTCAACTTCTTGGGCGTCTTCTCCTCGCCATCGTCAGCCTCGCTTGCGGTATCCTCGACACCAACTTCTTCTTCGTCGCCGTCATTCTCGTTGCGGCCGCGCTTAAGACCCTTCATTTTCCTCGTCTGCAGGTTGGCAAAGTCCTGCTTGCCGACATGCACCTTACCCGTCTTGTCACCCATGACATCGGTATCAATGTTCTTCTTAGTCCTGGGTTCAGCGCCCTTTGGCTTCTTGAGCGCCTGCTTCATCATATCCGCATCTGGGAACATTTCGCGGCCGACGGTGAAATCCATGCGCGGGCCCATTTCCTCGACCTCGATGCGCGGCAGTTTCTGGCCCGAGCGCTTTGTGCGGAGGAGGTAGCAGCGCAGCTTGATCTGAGGGTTGGGTAGCGCATCCGTGGGTTCCTCTGCCGAAATGGAGATTAGGTATTGCAGGCCTTCGACATCGACTTCGGTTGCGTCTTGGCCCTTGAACATGTCGATGAGGAGGCTCTTGGCTAGCGTGTACTTTGTCTGATTTGGGTCCTCGAAGACGGTACCGTGGAAGCTGAGCAATGGCTTGAGCCCGATCGATGGCTTCTTGTTCTTGAACTGCTGCAGCGTGCGGAACGTGTCCGGGTTGATGTACAGCTCCAGCATGTCAAGCAGCTTGTAGGAGAATGTTCGTGCGATTGTTAGGCAGTGTGGTCGCTTCTTGGAGTGGAGGGAAAGCACGAGCAGTGAGGTGTCGTTTTTCTGCGCAAAGAACTCGAGAGACGAGGCGTCGTCGAAGGGGTGGATGTCATTTTTCTTGGTGAAACGCGCGACAAACGGGTTCTTGAGAATGACAAGGTCGGCGACGGCGAGTTTGAGGATTTGCGATGTGCGCTGGCCCGGAACGAAGAGGGTGGTTTTTGGGTTCTCGTGTTGCTGCGGCTCGCGCTTTGCCATTGCGCGCTTTGCACGAGCATTCTTAGGTTTACTAAATCATGTTGTTAGAATCGCATAGCTTCATAAAAGATGAGAAATCAGCATCAACATACGCCTGCTTTAGCATCTTGTCGTCGTTTTGCTGGTCAATGTTGTTGAATCGTCCCTCTCCGAAGTCTTGGCTGAACAAAAAAGTTCCAGAGATAAGTTAAGCCGATATGACCGGCAGAACTATTAGCCGATCCGACTTGGGTTGATCCCGGCAAGCTCCGCGACGGCGGGGTGGTTCCGCAATTCGGACCTCTGACGTGATTTCCTGCTCGCTATTTCTGCAGGGCGGCGACTGACTACATTAATTCAGAAAATTAATGACACCACAAGTTCGACTTTAGTCTTCTTATTTACGCCGTAAACTAAAATACAACACACAACGTTTTATTATCCGACACGACCATGGCGTCTATGCAGGAGATTGCGGATGAGTCCGCGTTCCAGTCGACCATCGCTGCCCTCCCCGCCTCCACACTCGCCGTCATATACTTCCACGCGCCATGGGCGAAGCCATGCGAGCAAATGTCTGTCATCCTCAAGACGCTCGCCAGCACATACACCGCCGACGCCCCAATATCCTTCCTCTCACTCAATGCCGAAGAATTACCCGAGGTCTCCGAAGCCTACGACGTCACAGCAGTGCCCTACATAGTCCTGCAAAAGGACGGCAAGACGCTAGAAACGGTTTCGGGCTCAGACGCATCAAAAGTACGAGCAGCAGTGGAAAAGTACGCCGGCGCCGGCAGCGGCCAGTCCTCGAGTTTACCGCCCGCCCAATCCGTCACAAGACGACCAGAAGACGACAGCACAACCAAGAACCTCGCGGGCTACACACCCTCCGCACAGGACCCCAAGACAGCGCCCGAATACAGTGGCAGCGAACACAGACAGGGCGAACAGCAGACCAACAAGGATGAGCTACACCAACGGCTAGCGGAGCTTGTGAAGGCAGCCCCAGTTATGCTGTTCATGAAGGGTACACCGAGTGCGCCCCAGTGTGGTTTCAGCAGACAGACTGTGGCTATTTTACGCGAGAAGGGTATTAGGTATGGCTTCTTCAATATCCTGGCCGACGACGAGGTGAGGCAGGGGTTGAAGGAGTTTGCGGATTGGCCGACCTTTCCGCAGTTGTGGGCGGACGGGGAATTGGTTGGTGGGCTTGATATTGTAAGTTATATTATTTATTTTTCGATATATGTGTTGTGCATGCACTAACAAATTCCACAGGTTAGAGAAGAATTTGAAAACGACCCAGACTTCTTGTCACAATATGCTGCTAACGCACCTAAGACGGCAGTTTGAGTACTTTCTTATCTTTTTTGATTGTTGAGATGGAGTCACTACCATGCTTGGCTGGGACTTTTTCAATTTCCGATTCTGAACGAGTATATGTGGATGATTTCATGGAGAACCAAACATACTTTTTCGGAACATGGATGACAAAAGAAAGTGGCGAGGGAGGGAGATGGAGTTTGATCTGGCTGTTTTTTGACTGCATCATCTCCAATGTTTTGTTTTGGACATAGATTAATTTAACCTTTTGCGAAGTAACAGATTTATTACATGTATTTGCTGTTTGGTATGTTTTAATTCTCATTCTTCGGTCTTCTTTTCTGGCCAAGTGATGGATCGCGCCATGTTTGCGACCCGTAAGTTGGAAGTGCAAAGTTGATACTATGTGGGTTGAAAGAGTTATAGATGCTTGTGATATTGGGATCAAGTTATAACAACCATCGAGGTCTACGACAAGGAGGTTCGAGCATGAAGTAAAGAGAGCGGTCGGGATCAATTTCCGAACGTGGCTGTTTGGAGATTTTGGTACATGGTGCTATTTGTTGCATGTTACACTTATCTGAAAGAGTATGAAGAAGTCTTTGCATCGTCAAACGAATTTTTAATATATCTCTTATCGTATTGTATGGCCAAAGTTGAGGTAGGATCATGGCGAGGTTGAACCCACAAGATTAACCAAGAAAAAGGCAACTGATTTAGCATACGCATCTGCGTAGTACTCTGTAATTATGTTTCTATAATAAGACGTTATACGGTTGTAAGAATAGAAAAGATTACAGCTACATGATTTTCACCAGGGATACACGACAACAAGCTCATTCAACAGTATGTTCCGCAGCCAGTCTCGGTAATGTTCCGCGGGAATGAATCGTTTCGCTGAGTCCCATAGGTCTCTCATCCAGCAACCTCCCATCGTTTTCTTCGTCGACCTTGCGAAAGCCATCGTGAACTAAACCCCTCCGAGGATCTTTGTGCTTATCCATCCTTGTGCTCTTACTACGACCACTCACCGGCGATGGGAATGCAGTACCATCACTGAGTACCATGGCCGGCGGAGGAGCCTGGCGTGGTAGCTCGAGAGACTTGCTCTCTGATGACTCATTGGTAGCCATGCGATCGACTATCGGTTTCTGGGACGTCGCGGTTGGGGCGTCGCTATCGCCGCGCGAGTGCCGCGAGTTGGTCGCGTTACTTTTGCGCTTGCGCAGGTACAAGAACAAACCAACTAGGAGCAGTGTGCCGATGACAGCACCGACAATGCCTCCAGCTAGAACAGCAATTTGAGACTTTGCTTTTACGCCAGGCAAAATGCGACACACTTGCTTTACTTTTGCATCGGCGCCCTTGGGGTCGGCTGGTGCAACAACGGCTGGTGCAAGCTGGAAGGTTTTCGCATCCGGGTCGACGATGAGGTAGTTTTGGGTGAAGAAGGGGAGGCCTAGGGTTCCAATAGTTATGGAGTCTGTTTGGTTGGTCACAGCCATGTTGTACACTGTGGCATTGTCCACTTCAAATACTCCTGCAGCATTATATGCTCGGGGCCGGCTGTACAACTCAGTCACTGGAATGACGGACTTGTATGAAGCGACTGAAGGCTTTGATGCATCCCCACCGGGCTTGCCCATGTCGGATATCGTGATAGTAATAGTGCCTTCAGGTGCGGGAGTGGTGGGCAATTCGAAATGGCGCGATGTTTCATTCCAAACAGCAGTCTTCTCGGCGGCAGCAAGATTCTGCAGCATCGCAGCTGGAAGCCTCAGATCTGAGGAAAAGGGGTCCAGGTGGACGATGAGCGTGTCTGTGTCGGCTGTGAAAAGCGTGGTACTCTTGCCACCAACATCGTAGGTCATGGCTGTGAGTATGGCGCATGTCGGACAATCTGAAAACATAGGAAATGTGGTTGCCGCGCTTTTGAGGCGGCTTTCATCGTATCCACCGACGATGAGTAAGCCATCTTGTGGTGTTTCTTCGGATTCCGAACCAGCCCATAGTCCGTATGTCCGGGAGGAAGCTTGTCCAGAGTCGACAAGAAAGTTGAGAAAGCTCGAGTCCATCCCCAAAGGCAGAGTCGCTCGATAGCTTGGCTCATCCTTTGTGAAAGCGTCTTCGCTCGCTAGAACGCGTTAGATGCTGTGTATAATTGATACTCTCCAATTGTGAACTCACTGTCGGTGGACCCGTTGGTATATATAGGGAAAGCGGGAAACTTGTTGGTAGCAGGCTTGAGACCAAAAGCTGTGGCATCATTGAAAAAGATGTAAGAGCTTGCTGACGCTAGATCTACAGACTCCCTGCTGCCTGTCCATACCGCGTAATCTACCTCTGCAAACGAAGTCGAAGTCGCACTGGCATAGATTCCACCAAGCTGACCGATGCAGCTGCTGTTTGTGGCCGCGCCGCACTCTGCTGCATTGTTGATGAAGAGGTTGTTGGAAAGTGTCGATGGTGTCAAAGAAAACGGCTGTGGAGGAGTGCCAACAGTGAACGATATGCCCCTGGAGAGGATGCCGCCGGCTGCGGAGACTGAGTTGTTTGCCCAGGGCAGGAGCAATGGTACGGAACCGTTTGGACAAGCCATTACGACCACAAATGCCCTCCCGGAAGGCAAAGTCTGAGGTTGTGTGAGTCTGACAGCATAAGCCTTGTACAGGCTCTGTTCCGGGGTTGGGATCAGTCATCACTTGTCCTTGATATGAACATACAGGGTCGCGTAAATCAGGGGATGATCTCCAAGGCTAACGCATGGTTACCTGGGCTCCTGAGATCGGGCGTCGATGGCTGGGGCTCGACAATTCATGTAAGGAACAAACCCCCTTTGGGCTAGTCTCACATGCCTAGAGAATGAGACTGTCCAGGTTGTGCCTAGATGTGCCAGCCTCCATGCACCAATGACTTCAGCTACTCCTCTTTTGTGATTCCTATACGATTACCGCCTTCGAATTCTGTAATGGTCTTCGCGTATCTTTGACTATTCTTCTCAAGGGGCCATGACGTCATGGCTTAGCTGGAGTTCGGACTTGATATATTGAGCCCGCGAGTCGTCCTCATCTCGATTTTCAAGGAACCTCGCATTTCATACCGCAATTACCCTCATACAACGGGCCTTTTGCGGGGGGGTGAAGGCATCGCACATGTCAAAGTCGGGCCGTAAACGTCGCAACAGTTTGAGCCAACGCCATGTCCCGTATATCGAGCCAA
>Ga0265780_10003033_pt1 | contig 22364 bp, 19 predicted proteins | sample P1T30metagenome_FD_192432 | JGI IMG/M metagenome (GOLD analysis project Ga0265780, IMG submission 192432) | Plant litter microbial communities from East Loma Ridge, Irvine, California - P1 T30 | ecosystem: Environmental > Terrestrial > Plant litter > Unclassified | place: USA: California...
AGACTATTGTCGGGCGCGCGATAGTTTCGCACTCAATCGCATACCAGCTTAATGACTGCAAATAGACGCCGCACCAAGCAACTCTCATTTCGTTCCGTCTCCCTGTCATTGCAGTCTCATTGTCTCTCAACTCATGCATCAATAACCGACGCTACACTGACCGGTCCCTCAAACTCACAGTCATCTACACGTACAATTCCCGAAACCTTTCTCAATCATGACCCAAACTCCCTCAACATCATCAACCTCGGAGCCGCCGTCCACAAAAAGTGTCACAGCGCTGCATCATAGTGCGTTGGGGCTGAGAAGCGGGGTGGCTTACGGGGGTTGGTGCGCGAGGAGCGATTGGCCGAAACTCTGATGATGGGATGGGCTGAAGTCGTGATTGAAGTGGTAGTCGGTGTCGGTATGTTCCTGAGTTTAGGGCTGAGGCGTATGGATGCACGTGTGTAAGATTTCAACTTTGGGCTTGTGAGGTAGTAATGTTGCATTAGACTGGGCTGACTAGCGCAAAAACTAAACACTACCGGTCAGCGTAGTGCTCATTGTGTGAAATCAGCTTCTTATGGATATCCGCGCTCACTCATATTAGTACGTCTCGTATGGCGAGGCGGTAGACTTGTTCGTTCCTATGTACTTCTTGAGAATGAAAGGCTGATGTCTCGTAATCTCACAATGGCGTTTTGTAGCTCTACATATCTTATTTCCTATCGGAAGTGGCCTCTACGAAGACTTTCGGCGGTCGAGACAGTGGCTAACGGTGAAATACGTAGGCACTTCATGCTTGGAGAAGGGTAGTAGCAGTTGACGTCCCAGAGTCTGTTACTCTAATCGGTACAAATTCTCGACAATAAGTATATGGCTTACTGCTTCTGGAAGACCACGTTGCCAGGCGACATAAGGCGAGACCTCCTAATTCTCGTAACTATGGATATCCGCGCTCTATATCAAGAGTTCCGGGGCTGTCATGTCCGTCCAAGAACATCCCTCTTACGCGGGTCTTGTTGCAGGGACAAGCGAGAAGAAAAGTGGAACCCAGCACTCTGGTTTTGCACAACACTGCCCTTGTCTCTCTTCGGCCTGTAGCAGCTATCAACTGATATTGTTTTCTGGACGTGCAGTGATTGGTGAGGCTTCAACCTGATTCCTACAATGCGAACGCAAATGGGCTATTACAACAAATCTATCGGGCGCCTCACCACAACTGGTTTCCATATATCCATCGACCCCCATGTATTCTAGGAGTGTTTCTCAGCTCACCTTTTCCCAAGACGATCTATTGCCGGCGATTTTAACCCGCCATTCCTTTTCCGCTGGGCGTGGTACAGCCATTAGATTCGGCGCCACCGTTACGATGATATGTAGACCGCATGTAAGGCAAGACGTGTCGAGCTGCCGTTCACCACAGGGCTGCAGGCATGTCGTATTCCCCGTCAGCCCTAAATTAGTGCGTCGCGGCAGGACTACGCGGTAGTCTTTTCATATACACATGCTCGCTGCTGGTATGTGCTGCGGCGCTGATTGTCAACGGTGTGGTAAGTGTGCAGTACGTAGTCACAGGGCGCAGCAATTCACCCCAGGAGTGTCGGTCGAAAGCATTTGGCGTCCAAGCTACCGGTAATACACAGTCCGGGAAAGCAAGATGCTACTATTTTGATTGTTTTGACTTTGTATAAATGCAAGCGCGTTGAGCGCTCTGGCCCCCACGCAGCTCAGCTGCGTGTTGGATATACAAGGCGAGCGCACGTTGGGTGCGTTGATAGGCTGTGTAGCCTTGGATAGTTGCGCCGTCTGACATTGGCGTGATTGGTCGGGTATAACATGCGTGTCTAAGCTACAGCTTGTTTTTTAAGACGGCGTATGTAAATAATTATTGGATGTACCATGGAGGATCTGGTGCGAGACTGGTGCAGTGGTGAGCGAGTCAGACTCAGGGGAAATGTGCAGTACCACGTTTTTGCGTGCGCATTGGCAGGTCTGGATATCTCGATTTTGAGATGAGGTGTCGAGTGATATCGTAAAGTGCATCCATAGCTGACTTACAATATCGAATGTGATAAGCTCGACGTGCAAAAAAGTAGAAGCTTGTGGTTGGAATATGCTCTTGATGCAAACGCCGAAATGCTTGCGTTGACTGCTATATACAATGCTGGAATGTCGTTAACTGAAGACGTCTGGTACCTTGTTTCTTCCAGAATGCAAACGGAGTAAAGCAAAAGAAAGAGCAGTATCCAAAAACCATCAACCTTTCCTAGCATGCACAACATTGCGCAAGTCCGTCCAATGCCTAATCTGCAGAAACCACCGTAAACCCTGAATCACAGTCTCCGTCTGACTAAAAGGCACGCACACCGCTGCCTTGAGCGCATACAGTGAAAAGCACTTGCGTTCCCACGCTTGCGCGGGCGAAATTTCTTCTCTGGAAGAAGGCCACGACGCAGCTCCACCCACGAGACAGACCCAGAGGAAGGGAGCCCGCTGGTCGCCCCAGCAGGCATGCCTGTCGGTTCGCATCATCGCTGTGTGGAGCGCGGTGAGTAAAGTCGTGCTCGTCTGATGTACGCCGTTGCCTCGTGTGCAGATCACTGTTGCTGAGTCCGCTAGGGATGTACCCTCTGCGATGGAACGGCACACTATTAGTGCTGCTAGACGGCACGTCTCGTACATCCAGTCCGGCATGAGGTCTTCTCGAGTAGGCGGTCGGCTAAGCAGCCGAGCATGAATCTGCTGCATCTCGAAGTCGAGTGAAGCTACATGTGCGTCGGACGCCGGACACGGCTCGCCCACGAAAGTGCAACGGGCCAGAAAGGTCTGCGAGAGGCGATGAATGTCGCTGAGAATATCGACGGCCGGTGATGAAGGAACGTCGTAGATGTGTGGGGCGTGTAGTGGCGACACCAAGTCGGCGAGACCGGGCACATCGGTGTGGGTGAAAGGGCGGTCGACTTCGAGGAGTGTGGTTGGTTCAGGTGTGCCGCGCAATATTGTGAAGACTAGCATGACGCTGTGGGGTATCAGAACAACCAGGATCGTACAAGAGAACTGTACTGTAGTGTATGAAGGATCTTAAAGACTTACAGGGTGATACTAGTAGCCACTCTGGGATGTAGCTTGTCGATGCCTCCACGCTGGGCAATAATCCGAAACAGTCCTTCCGAGTGCACATCGAATGCCTCCTCATCGAAGCCGCCTATCTCGCTGACCAGAAGCGTTGAGATGCTCAAGATCATAGCTAGAGCATGTTAGATTCCTCAAGACACCACAAGATACTGCCACACTGCCTACCATCATCTATGTCCAGACAACCGCTGATGGCGCTCACAACGTTTGACTTCGCGTGGGCGGTGAGTTCGCTGTCATACAGGAGCCCGTCGGCTTGGTCGCGGTAGACACACGCGACTCCAACATGGCTGAGGAACATCAGGCGATTGTCGCAGACGTAGTGCATCCAACTCAGATCTACGAGAATGTAAGTGAGACTCAGTGAAGTAGACAGAGTACAGCTTACCGTGGCAGAAGAAGTCTGTGCTGTTGATGTATTCTTGCTTGAGACTGTTCATAGACTCTTGTTCCAGCATTGAGTGTCCCATGAAGGGGTATGACGCTGTCTCAAATGACGGTGAGGCACTTCCAAGTGAAGCTGCCGTTATCGCAGAGATGATTCGCCCGGCAAGGCGTCGCATGGGATCTTCAGCGACATGCGAGGTGTAATCGTAGAACCTACCATCGCAGACGGCGCCCACCTCTCTCGCTGATCTGGGCGCCAGAAAGTTGCAGTCTTCCAGCATACCGCCCAAGTCAGATGTTCTGGGACTAGGCGTACGGAATTCTCGTCCTGGTGTCCTGCTACCCTCTCTGCTCTTCCTTTTTTCCGATGGCGACGAGCCTCGATGTTCTCTGTGCTTGTACATGACGTGCGATCGGACGTTCCTCATAGTGTTTCCCGCTCGAAACTCATCCGGATGGGTCGCGACCACGAATTGAATGGAAGGACCAGGAGGCATGGGAGGGAGCCGCTTCCGCCCAATTCTCTTCTTTGAGGATTTTGAATCTTCAGGCGAGAACATGTTGAGCAGGAACTTTGTTGAACTGTGGAGTAGGTCGAAGTCTAGGATCCAGAAAATTTTGGTGCGCAGCTGTGTAGGAATGTCGATGGCGGAGTGAAATGGTAGTGATTAACAACGAGCTCCTGAGATGGCGGATTCGATATATCAACTATGAATAGTATGGAGATGGATGATGTAAGGCGACTGTAAGGTAAAATTAATTAGAAAACCGCCAGTTCGAAGCCATTGACTCCCTCACGAGCCAAATCTCCAGGTACATGACAGTCTTACAGTGACTGGCGTATCATTTAACATAGTCATTACCGGTCTGGCGAAGCGAGTCTGCAAGAACCCGTTTAACAGAACATCCGAGAAATTATGTGCCAGTTCGAATATATACAGCGCGTAGTGTGATTTTTTTTGGTGTTCGTGATTGTTTTGAGTTCGTTCTTAGCCGGCTACACCGTTGGTACGGCAAAGGTGAGCAGAATGTTCCATGAAAGGTTGCGTCGCAAAAGTTTCAACACCCTGTTCTAGCGTAACAGTGGACCGCGCGCTGTTATCCGATCGTAGGGTCGTCCGCCGCACATGGGCTGGTCCTTGGCAGACAAATACGCAGAATTCGATCGATGTAGCTGGGATATCGTCTGTGGCTGGCACGTGGAATTGACAAATCGGTGTATTGTAGCCTGGGGTCTGAGGGGCTGATGCAGACCGTTGTTGTTCATTAGATGATGACGGACACGGAAGGAGACTTGGGCCATCGGTGTACTGTAGGTGGATGACCAAACATCAGGCCCGCAACGAGGCTACGGCCCATCATTTTGGGTGGAATAATTAGGTCGTCTTCCAAGTACTCAGCTGCCGTTGCAATCCACTGTGGCTCTCTACCATATGTACAATCCGAACCAAAACGTTGTAGCTCGTAAAGCCCATTTTCCTGATCAGGCACTAGCTTCCGCCTTGCCCTAGTCAAGGCCGGTAAGCTGCAGGCACGCGCGGTAACCGTACCAAGTCTAGCAAATCGCCATTGGTCGGAATCGATGATTTGGAAGTATCTTGATCATGGCCGCAGCCAGTTAGTTGAGGTCGTAGAAAGCTGACTGGACTGGCCGAAATGCAACAAGGCCAGAAACTTTGATGTAGTGTCTGTGGCTGTGCATGCTGTTGGGTAATCGGTATTGCAGCATTGTATAGGCAGCAGTTGCTGTGTGATTACTTAGCAAGTCACAGCTTGCACCTAAAGAACACTACGCCTCTTCCGAATGCAAAACGACATAGTAATTAGTGCAGTATGCTATCACTGTAAGATACCATGAAGTAAGGCGGTGAACTAGATGCCATCAGTTTCGAACTAGGACCGAGATCAAAGGCAGCTGAAAATCAGGCTGCAACATCCAAACCAGTGCTATCAGGCGGGCTGGCCGGTGTTGATTGACAAGAAGGGTGATCAGGAAGCCGGACAGTTCCATCGAAGTAATTTTAACGACTAGAGGTACGGGTAGCTTTGCGTATCAAAGCTCTTACGGGTTGGCATTCTTTGGGGCCTGATCAACCTGTAGACTAGGTTGATTTACGAAAGTACTCGTGAGTTCTGGGTCACGTGTGACGTGTTGTGCGGGCCCTAAAGTTGTGGATGTTGTGAGAATCTACGTTGCGATTAGTCTCAGCGGTGCTCACCTCCAAGCTGCTTAGCACGGCTAGTAAGTTTCTCTCGAGCGAGCGTAAAGGCATTGCAGCGAGTTTCAATTCTCTAAGCCATGACTTATGACTAGGAGATGACGAGAGCAACAGCAACTGAATTGAGATACGCGACCAATCTAATGCATCTAATGCACCTTACTATTAAACGAATTAAGTACCTACACCCAGAAATGCCAGACACTAAATGTATCCTCTGGAACACAGACCTTTCGCATCGCGAAGAGCCATGTAGCAGATCGCACAGACAGGTATACGAATAAATCGGACAAAGCTGCTTAAACACATGGGAAAAAGAAAATGGTATACCAATTGAGGCAACTCCGTGAACATGAACAGTGAAACAACTATCAGACCCGGGTATAGCGGCTCGATCTTATCGAGCAAGCGACGTCTCTATGTACGAGGTGACGAAGATAACAGCACAGCATTAGTTCTTGCTGGACAGCTTGTCCTTGATTTTGCCGAAGATGGAACGCCTCTTCTTCTTCTTGTCATCAGCTGCGGAAGCGAGGCTCTGGGCGCCAGGAGTGCCCTTAGGCGAGACATCAGAGTCTTTCCTGAGATCCTTCTTAGGAGTCTCTGGTGCCAAGCTGCTGCTGGCCTCGGGAGCAGCCGACGGCTCGGACTTGGCGTCGATCGCGCTAGTCTCAGTGCCGGTGGTGACGGCTGGCTTGCTCTGTTCGGCTGTAGCGGACGCCTTGGGCGAGAAGGATACGTTCGTATCCGAATCAATGGGCTTGGAGGAAGTCTTCTCGACTGGCGTAAACGGCGTGGGCTCGGCAGCCTTGGTGGTAGCAGTCTGAGCAGGCGCGGTCGCTGGGGCATTCAGCACGTCCGCTTCGCTCGATGATTTCAAAGGCTTGGAGTCGACCAGTGCCTCGTCAGACAGAGCTGCGGGGTTTTCGCTCGAGCCTGCTGCGATAGCAGGAGCTGGCTCGCCGGTGGCGTTGACCTTCTTGACCTCCTCGAGTAACTCGGCTTCAACTGCCTTCTTTTCGCCGACAGCTCCGACATTGCCAGCAGCCTCAGGATTGGCGTGAGCCTCCTGTTGGCTCTCGGCGACAACATCCGGAACGTTCGGCGCTGGCTCAGACGTCTTTGTGCCTGGGGCGGTCGTGCTAGTCGCGGCGGTGATAACAGGTGCGGGCTCACCAGCCTCGTTCGTTTTCGGGATCTCCTTGAGCAGCTCCGACTCCACGGCCTTCTTTTCCGCCACGGCCTCGCTGTTGGCCGCAGCCTCAGGGTTGACATGTGCGTCTCGCTGGCTCTCAGATACGACGCTTGGAACGGAGACAGCGGGTGCAGATACGCCTGCCGCGTTCGACTTGGGCACCTCGCTCAGCAGCTCCTGCTCCATCTGGCTCTTCTCGTGCACCGCCTCCGCATTGGCCGAAGCTTCTGGGCTAGCGTGCGCTTCCTTCTGGCTTGCGGAGACGGCAGACGGAACCTCAGGCGAAGCGGAACCATTCAGGTTGCCAGTCGTCGAGCCATTGAGACCGGTAGCCTCGGCGGCCTTGTCCTTCGCGCTGTAGGCGGCGGCGGTGAACAGACCAGCACCCGCGGCAGCGCCAGCAGCTACAGTTGCGGCGGCAGCGCCAGCATTGGATTTGGTCTGGGAGGCGATCGAGTCGTCGGCGGTAGCAGATGCTACTGGAACCTCGTCCTTCAGCTCCTGCTCCATCTCCTTCTTCTCCAACACGGCGATGGGGTTGCTGGTTGCCTCTGGGGCAAAGCCGGCCTCTTTACGACTCTCGCTGACGATCTCAGGGACACCCCTGGGCTCCTTGGGCACTTGTCCAGCAAGCTCAGCGGTCGAGCTCATGGGAGCAGCGGATTGAATGGTGACGCCAGTATCCTGCTCGGTCTTGGCATCCACACCCATGGGCAAGCTCGATTCTGGGATCATGTTACCCATGACCGGAGGAATGCCGAACATACCACCCTTAGCATCCCTTTCAGCCTGAGGAGTGAGACCGAGATCGGGAAGGAGCCCATCGGACTTTGCGTAAGAAGCAGGGTCGGTCTTAGCAGTGCTTTGAACAGTGTTGGAGGTAAAGCTGCTTGGGTTTGGGACCTTCTCGCCAGGCGCAAGATGGATGGGGTTGCCAGCGCCTGCCGTGGCTGGGAGGGGCGCTACACCGAAGGACTGCGCCTCTGGCTTCTCGTTCTCCTTGCTGTGGCTGACGGTCGACTCAACGGTGTTCTTAGTGAGGGTGCTGGAATCGGGTACTGGCTCGCCGGGCGCAAGCTTGATGGGGTTGCCGAGGCCTTCGGTGGCAGGAATTGGTGCGACGTTGAAGCTCTGGGCCTCGTTCAAAGGCGTCTCTGCGGCAGGTGTTTCTGGGAACGCGCCCGGCAGAGAATCATTCGACTTCGTCTTCGCGGACTCTTTGGGTACGGCGCCAGCGAGCACTGCGGTCGACGACTCAGGCGCGGCAGAGGAAAGGGTGTGAGCGGGCTCATCGACAATGTCCTCAGGCAGCAGGACATTGTTGACTATGCCATTGCCATCGTCCTCTTTGCGTGCGCTCAGATTGATGACCCATTCTCCGTTGACGACAAACTATAGGCGCATTAGCATTGTTCGCGCGAGCAGATTTGCTTCGAGGCTAGGCGCCAGTTTTGGTAAAGAGCTGGCCGGCTGAGTACGTACCTTGTACTGCGTGTGGACCTTGGGCAACTCGACGGTCTTTGTGAAGACGCCATCCTTCTTTTCTAACGTGACAGTCTTCTGCCAATCGTCGAATGAACCGGTCACGAGGACGTCGTTCGCAGCATGTTCCCTATGGATACGTTAGTGGATGTGGAGCCGAAGCAGCGAGCTGCAGCGCATACCATGAAAAGGTATATTTGCCCATGTCGGCGGAAGAATAGTAGGCAGTCAGGGATGGTGGGTGTGCAGATGGATGACTGAGACTTGTCTTATGCGCGCGCAGTGGGTGATGGGAGGTGGTTGGGAAGCCACGGATCAGGAGCTGCAGAAGGAGCTAGAAAGCGGCGTCGCGGCGGCTCGGTTAAGCGGCGATGATAAGGCGAGCAGCTTTGGCGGCGGCACGAGAAAGAAGCTCTAGAACAGTGTGCACAAACGCAGATTTTCAGTGGTGAGCTGGAATTGGGCGTGTTGAGTGGGTGAGGCTGGTCTGTATTGCGGTTTGCGACTTTGCGGCAAGATTGTCGACAGCTTTAGCGTCATGCTCTGTGCCGAACCTCTCAGTCCTGGACAGTGGAGCCAGATCATGTACAATGACGGAAGACGGCCTGGTACCTCGTCCAATTGCTGCTCCACTATCGATACTTTCTGCCAACGTGCATCGTCAAAGTCACGCGCATGCTTCAATGCATGGTTGACCCTACTGTTTGTGCCTCGTGTTCAGTGCTGCCCCTCCAATCCATGCGATGCGAGCTCGTGCGTCGCGAGATTGCGTGCGTCATCGCAATCGCCAACGTGGATCTGGCATTGAATGCTGCTTTGTCGCACTTCTGGCAGCATCAATTGGCAGCAGAGTCTTCAAATCACTTTGTTGGGCCACTGACACATGGCTATGTTCCATCACAAATGACAGCGAGGACCTTTATTAGTGTAGCGAATTGCGCGTCTCAACATTGTACCGTATTCGCCTCAACCTTCTCTGACTCTGCGCTCACCGCCAATTGAGTACTATCGCGTGCACAATGGTGCCGATATTTGCAAGACAATTCAGCCCTTGTTATGCACTGTATCATAGTCACCGCACGGCAATCAAGCATGGTGATAGCGTCCAATGTATCGTTGTCTTTCGGCAGGACAGAAACGACTCACGTTGCCGAGGGGATGTCGTACTTTAGACTATGCTCAAAGCATAGGTGTAAACGTCGGTGTCTCAAGATGTGATGTAGGACGCTGTCGGTCGACTCTAGCTATGAAGATCTACATGCGGCAGCTACGACGGAGTCCGCCTTCCACTTTGATCTACACAGTGTGGTAATCTACGAGAAACATGAAGAGGCTGGAGAATCGAGATGCTGTCTCCACACCTCGCTAGGTACAGCAAGCTGCAGCGCACAGTCCGCACTGCGGGAGCTAGCTGGAGAGCGCATCTCAAATGGCATCATGTCCTGAGGCACCAATTGCAAATGGTGTCAGGGCTGGGGCTATCGCAGCTCTACGCCGTGTCTCTCGCTCGTGGGGAGCAGGCATCGCAGCGAGTAGACGATGCCGTGTGACGCAGTGGCCGTCCAGTTGCGCGAACCACAGCGGGCTGCCGTGCCCAGGCTGTCTCAGTGAAGGCCTCTGGACGGGTGCCTACATAGCACGGCTGTGGACACTTTCTAGACGCCTTCTGGAACCATCATAAGCCCCCCCAGGAAGCTCAAGCTTGCCTTGCCGTGCTCAAGCTCAAGCTCCTGCCGCATCCCATCCCATCCCACTCGTAATCGCGCCTTCTCTGTAGCCGCCTGCACCTGAGCACCGCCGAATTGTAATAGACTGCACAACTGCAATCCTCCTAACACAGGTCACTCCCACATCCATCTCAATCCTCCCTACCTACTACCCACCCATCCAATCCACGTCCTCATCTCTCCCCCAGTGCGCGTTGACGGTGACGCTACTTCATACCTCCGGACCCTCGCAGCACAACCGCCGCCATCCCTGCAGGCTCGCGAAACCGACGTCAAAGAGCTGCGCTCGACCCCTCACCAGCGCCCTCCCAATGTCCCTCCCTCCCGACTACTCGAACGAGCTGTCCGCACTCGACCGCGAGATTCTCAAACACCAGCCCCAGGACATCCTCCAGTTCTGCGCCAATTTCTTCAACCGCCGCCTCGAGTCGCAGCGCACCGAGGCGCTACTGTCGCAGCAGCATTCCAGTCCCCAGGGCCGTGCGGAGAGCAGCTTCCCCGGAAACAACCCCTTCGGCACCTCGCCCATCGGCGCTGGATTCGCAAAGGGCCAAATGCAGCGTCTTGAAGAAGAGGAAGAGAACGACAACATGACCTCCCCCACCGCCGCGACTTTCGGTGCTGTCGACTTCAGCAAGCCCCGCGACAACAATGACGCCCCCAACGAGGGCGCCTTTGGCAACTTTGGCGGCTTTGGCGGCTCCTCCAAGAACCAGATCACCCAGATGCCGCCCATTGTCGGCGAGGGCCAGAACTTCCCCAGCAATTACAACACCAACAGGCGCACCTCGGTTTCCGCCGAGAGCCTCAACCCCGCGACCTCCGATAGCGAGAGCTTCACCCCGCCCTTCCACCAGAAGTCACAAGACCAGCTCTCGCGGCTGAAGGTGGCCGTCTCCGGCAACTTCCTTTTCTCGCATCTCGATGATGACCAGTCCTCAATGGTGCTGGGTGCCCTGCACGAGAAGCCAATACCGTCAAAGGGCATAAAGGTCATCCAGCAGGGCGACGTTGGCGACTACTTCTACGTGGTCGAGAAGGGCTCCTTCGACATCTACGTCAACCCCTCCGGGAAGCTGGAGGCCGGTGCAGATGGCCTGGGCAACAAGGTGGGCACCGTTGGCCCTGGTGGCTCATTTGGCGAGCTTGCCCTAATGTACAACGCGCCTCGCGCAGCCACCGTCATGTCGAGCGAGCCTTCTACCCTGTGGGCGCTTGATCGTGTCACCTTCCGGCGCATACTCATGGACAGCGCCTTCCAGCGACGCCGCTTGTACGAAGGCTTCTTGGAAGAAGTCCCACTCCTGTCGAGTCTGACGCCGTATGAGCGTTCAAAGATTGCAGATGCTCTCGAGACCAAGAAGTACCCACCTGGCACAACGATCATTCAGGAAGGCGATGTCGGCGAATCATTCTACATACTCGAGTCGGGCGACGCAGAGGTGTTCAAGCGCGGCGTAGATCAGCCAGTCAAGCGATACAACAAGGGCGACTACTTTGGCGAGCTCGCGCTGCTTAACGACGCGCCCCGTGCCGCCTCCGTCGTAAGCAAGTCGGAGGTGAAGCTTGCGACCCTGGGTAAACACGGCTTTCAGCGACTCCTAGGACCTGTAGAGGGCATCATGAGAAGGAACGACCCGAGCAAGGCAGGGTTTGTAGGGGATCATGTGGATCCGTTGTCGAAGTGAGATCAAGGCTACCATGTATGTTAGGCGTTTGGACATGTATTCCTTTCTATGAATAGAGAAACCTCGCGTTGTGCTTGTTCCAACATCTGTTTTGTCAACCTTCAGGAGAGACTGGACGCGAAATTGGCAATCAAATTACTCGAGCACATTGAGATGTTCAATTGCCCAGGTGTTGGAACGCATGCCACGTGACTTTGCGGCCCGTGCACACATGCAATCTGCAGAGCGTCTTGGGACGATTTGCACCATCAAGAGACACTACAACACCACTCCACCATGGAGCTCTTAACTACTGTGTCGGGCTCCAGAGTACATCAAACGCGAAAGTCGAAGAACCTTCGCGTGTGCCTCAATTATCCACTGGACCGAGAATCGTGCACGATCAGCATCTTTGCAGGAGGCATGGCATCAGAGAACGTTTCGCACCACCAAAACATCATCACTTTACAACAGCTCGCGTGTGTTGTGTCAATCCTCAGCGCACAATTAACGCGAGAATTGGTGGCTCAGATTCGCGAGTACCTTCGTACATCAATGCTGCCGATCATGCTCCCAAGGACAACACCGCCCAAGGGCCTTGAGATTACTGAAGGATCTCGTATCTATTGAGTCAACCTCCAGAATACACTAAACATGAATATTGTAGCCATCTCACCAACTTCAAGTATCCTCACCCCAGCTCTCGACCTTGTACCTCCACAATGTCCACCCCACAATGTGCCCCAATACCTTCACTACGCAACACTGTGCCTATACCTTACATCCTCCCTCTCTCACCCAGATTATCCCATAGCACCAACCCCGCTGGCTAGCACAACGTAGCCAGCTCCCCACGCCTCACTCGCTCAGCGGTCGAGGCTCAACATGTCAGTCATGCAATACCCCAACCTTGCAGCAGACATCTTGAACGAAATCGACGAGCACCTCGCGTGGCAAGCCGATGCTGACGTCCACTTTTCCGAGCAAAGCTTGGAACACTACCAGGCATCGGCTAGTACCCTCATGGTCTGCAACTCCAACAGTAGCGTCACCAGCCCTGGTGAGCTCGAGACGAGGCCCGAGGTCCTACAGGCTTCTATTAAGCCTCGCAGGCGTGTGTCTAGCTATGTTGCGCGCGATGGCTCGCTGCATTTTACGCAGTATGTTTTTCCTCCTGCGCCGTTGCTAACGCGTGATAAGGGTAAGGGGAAGCAGTGCGCTGACGCCGTTCACGCTCAGGATGGTACGTTTTCTGTGTGTGTACGCCCGCTTCGCATGCAGAGGTCTGTTAAGCAGCATGAGCGCGCGCCGGGGAATTACAAGTCTTCACACATGGCTGCGCCCGGTCGGCACGCTGTAGCTTTCGAGCGTAGTTCGTATGATGACAGCGATCGAGCTGTGCAGCGCGAATATACCGCTATACCGGCTGGTCAGCATGTCACGCATATCGCACCTCCCACGCCTGGAGTTCAGCCAGCTAAGGTCAACAAGGTTGTTAGCTTCGTCAAGGCGCTGCTGGGTAAGCTGGAGGCTACAGGTTTTATGGGTGAGTTCCGCAGGCAGCGCGCGGAAGCGAGGAGGTCTAGGATGTGGGTGGATGATGGGTATGTGACTTGAGAATTTGTCTTTCTCGGGTCGCTATTTACCTCTCTGCTCTAATCCCACGTCCTTTTTGCTACTTGCTTTCGTCGAGGTATGAGTAGATTCCTCGTCGCGACACGAGTTAGCTCTTTTCTCCCCACGCCATCACACAGCCACAGTGGGAACAATGACAATGCCGTGCCATCCCAAGCCGGCCAATCAAGGTACAGTGAAAGATGCCCGGGGCATTGACACGGAGGAATAAGTCAGGATTAGCGTCATCAATAACTTACGCATTAATTTCATTTCTTCTGTCTATAACGTATTCCATCATCGCGTGGGTCACATCATTGCGTGGGTCAAAAATGCTTAGTGACTCTCTTTTCTTAATAACTTCTCTAATATTGAACTTTTTCGATGATTTTTTTAACGTACTTAGAGTCCTAGATAAGACCTTTGCAGACGTATAGGAATTACTTAATTGGGCCTAGTATTGCTAAAGTTATTAGCTAGCAAAGATAGGATTATCGCTTAAGCTTTAATCCCTGTCTCACGTGCTAGACTATAGCAATGTATTCTATAACTTTTTTTAAACCCATACAAAGCATATTTATATAGCTTGTATTATAGCGGCCTGTGATTGAAGAATATCTATGGCTCTTCCAACATCAACGCAGAACGTGTCACAAAAATGGAAATAGAGCATGTAAAAACTTCTAGAACAGTGCATGATATTGTGCGTGATAATGTCATTTCATATGCATATGTGAGTGTAAAAGGGCGAAACATGAAGTCGTCATAAACCCCAGCATAAAAACGCCAATAACCGTAGGGTACCTTGGTATCCGTCTCTCATTTCCCAGTAGCCTTGCCCTGAACCCAAATGAGAAATGTGTAAATACATAACACGGCTAACCATGTCCGTGTGCCTATGTCCTTGCGACGCCAAAATTGAACACAGATCCTGAGCCATCACCTACACTTAAGCGAAGAAGGTGTCTGGCAGACAGGTAAGGAGAGCGAAAGCGCCCGCAGCACCAACTGCTCCGTAGCTGAAATAAGCCGCGGTGTTACCGAGCTTCTTGAGAAGGGAGCGTGGCTGCTTCTTCGGTCGTTGAGCGATGATGGCTGCGGCTTGAGCTGCTGCGGCCTCGACGGCGGCGTCGGCCATGGACACATCTTCGCCAGGTGCGACAACGACATGTGTACCTGCCTCTGGCATATCCTTCGAGTTAAGAACGTCTGCCTTTCGCTTCAACTCGTTGTCCGAAGGCGGTGTGGGTGGCTGCTCTTCAACAATCTCCGTGATAGATACCTTCGTCCTACGACCGGGAGGTGGTGTGGACGAGACGACATCAGAGATTGGCATCGATGGAGGCGTCTGGAGTCGATTGCTATCGATGTTGCTGTGAGGGAAGTCGATTGAGGATGAGCCGAATAGTGAGGTGGCAGGCTCTGCTTCCTTGCTTGACGTGACTGACGCAGGCGCAGGGCTGAAGAGAGACGGGCGATCACCGTGGTTCGTCCCGAGATAGTCAGAGAATGTAGAGGGCTCGTTGTTGGACCAATTCATTGTCTGTGGGCGAGATTCTTGGACACGGTTGTAGAGGCGGAAGGTGGATGGTCGGGGTGGGAATGGAGGAGGGAACGTGCTGTTGAACACGCTGGTGTCTACGGCCTCCTTGAACATACTCATTGATGGGAGCTCGGAGTGTTCGTGTGACTGCATCGAGCTGTAAGAGGTACTTGATTCCCGGATGGCCCATTGCGGGAGGCTTTGGGGAGTGTTGTGGCTGAGCGTCGGCAGGTCTACGGGTGCAGGCGCGGGTGCAGGTGCAGACTGCGAGTAAACAGGCTCGATGGCGGCCTCCAGTTCAGCCTCCAGCTCAGCCTCAGCTGCCGCCTCGCTGTCTTCAACTTCAGGAACATCAAAGTCCGAGTTATAGTCAACCTCCAATTCGTCCACGTTTGACTCTTGGCCGTCAGAGTCCTGCTCTAAGTCGCTGTCATGGTAGCCGCTGGGGTAGTCACCAAGGCTCTCCTCATCGTCGTCGGAGCTTGGCTGGCCGTAGGCCTCGTCCAGGCTACTAGTAGGCTGACCTTCTCTGGCGTCCTCAGCGACGAAGCCTTGCTCGAACATGGTCGTCTCCGCCTGGTCGTTGTCTGACATGTCGGATTCGGAGTCTGAGTCGTGAATTGTAAGCGGCTGATTTGCCGAACCTCGACGGGGTAGAGTACCAGCTACTTCTTCGCCATCGCTGTCTGGCACTTGGAAGCCGTGCGAATAGAGCGCCGGCGGAGGCATGAGGCGTGCCTCGAATATGTATTTGCGAGCGATGTAGTACTCTAGAAGAACACAATGTTAGCACGAGACAGTATGGGATGGGTGTTGGTAAAGTTACGGTAGTGCGTACCCTCGTTGCGATTCACGTCAACGCCAAACGTAAGCTCATCACCCGAGGACAGCTGCTTCGGGATGCCAGCCACCAGTCGTTCTCCGTTGACGAAGGTGCCGTGCATAGATTTGACGTCGGTGATGGATATCTGAGGGGCGGCGTCCCCTCCACTCGCTGAGAGCACGGCGTGTTCCCGCGAGATGACGGGGCTGTCAATGAAGGCGTTGTTTTCGGCGGGCAGCAGGGCAGCCTTGGTGGTATTGCGAGATGACCGGCCGATGGGGAAAGTGCTGCCCAGCGGAAGGTTGAAGCGGCGAGACTGGACGTCCTCGGGGTCATACTGCTCCAGGTCCCGCAGCTCGACTTGGTAGACTGCGCAGCTGTTAGCATGGGCTGAAGTTATACGCGGTGCCCCATATGATGACTGACCTGCAGGCATTTTGGCGAGTAACTAAGCGGAGAAGTCGACAGGTGAGGTAAGGTAGAAGAGGAAGAGAGCGTGAGACGTGGTCGTCGAGGTCGAGGTCACGATGCCTGGGCACTAGTGGGGCGGCAGACTGCGGGGACGAGTAGTGTACCGTAAGTGAGGAAGGAGCGGTTGTGTGCACAAACGCTGCGAGGAAGGTGTGGAATAGAGAGAGAGACAGAGAGTCGAGTAGGCTGAGGCGCTCGGTGTATGAGAAGTCAGTCCGCCGTGGGCGGGGCAGAGAGGGTGTGAGCGTAGATCGAGCTGTCGTCGCGGCTGCCTTCCCCATGCGTCCGTGCACTGTGCTCTACCAGTCGCCGTATCGCCGCAGTGACTATCCGGGGTGAATGTCGCTGCGAGTAAAAGGCGTGTGTCGCTCCTGTACAGTATTGAAGGTGCTCAAGACACGGTTGAATGCCGACAGATCTCCCAGACACGGTGCATGTAGCTGCGTCTCTCTCACGCGGACCTTCACTGCGGTGCTATCAGCTTATCGGACTGCATTAGCGGCCCACCCCAGCTTAGTCCCACCATGAGCTGCGCCGGGAAGTGGATAAGTGGGCCCCCACCAAAATCTTTCACCCACAGCAACTGCAGCAGACGCCAGTAAATGATGCGCCGTTGAAAATGACTCACGGCGCAACCACCATGCACGCAACATCTGAAGACTTCCGGTAGCACGACCCACGCATACAGCTCCTACGAGCACCAAACCACCACAATGGAGGCGCCTCGCACGGCCAAGCAGCAGGTGGTCGACCGCATCCCCGCGCGCATCAAGCACATCCAGTTCGGCATCTACTCCAACCAGGACATCGTCAACCAGGCCGTCCTCGAGGTGTCCGACCGCAATGTCTACGACATCGCCCCCGCCGCCGACAACTCGCGTACCATCACCGCCAACGGGCCCATGGACACGCACATGGGCATCTCGAGCAAGGCGGGCGTGTGCGGCACCTGCGCGGAGAAGCTGGACAAGTGCAACGGCCACTTCGGCCACATCAAGCTGGCGCTGCCGGCCTTCCACGTCGGCTACCTGAAGCACATCATCGAGGTGCTGAACTGCATCTGCAAGGACTGCTCGCGCGTATTGCTGGACGAGGTCGAGCGCCGCCGCTACCTGCGGAGCATGCGCCGCCCCGACATGGACACACTGCGGAGGAGTGCCGTGTCCAAGAAGGTGCTCGAGGACTGCCGCAAGAAGAAAACGTGTCCGTACTGTGACGCCCTGCAGGGCACCGTGCGAAAGGTGCCTGGCCACCCGCTCAAGATCATCCACAACCGCTACGACGCCTTCAACCGCTCCACCGCCAAGACGAAGAAGCCGCCCGCGGGCAAAGTCGAGTTCGACCTCTCCTTCGACACGGCCAAGTCTGCGAACCCGGACCTGGACAAGCATCTGAAGAAGGCCGTGGACGACATGCACCCGCTGCGTGCCCTAAATCTGTTCAAGAAGATTTCACCCGAGGACTGCGAGCTGCTGGCCATGATTCCGGAGGATGCGCGCCCCGAGATGCTGATCTGGGAGTACATGCCCGTGCCGCCCGTGGCTCTTCGCCCGTCCGTCATGCAGGAAGGCGGAGCTACCGAGGACGACATCACCAACAAGATCGGCGACATCTGCCAGATCAGCAGCATCATCCGGGCGGGGCTCGCGCGAGGCTTTCCTCTCCAGATCCTGATGGAGCAGTGGGACTTCTTGCAGCTGCAGATCGCCATGTACATCAACAGCGATGCGCCTGGTCTCAAGCAGCAGGGCCTCCAGAAGACGATGCGCGGCTTCTCCCAGAGACTGAAGGGCAAAGGCGGTCGGTTTCGTCAGAATCTGTCTGGAAAGCGTGTCGACTTCTCCGGCCGTACCGTCATCGGTCCAGATCCCAACCTCAGCATTGACGAGGTTGCGGTACCCCAGCGTGTGGCGATGATCTTGACCTACCCCGAAAAAGTGACGAGGTACAACAAGGAAAAGTTGCAGAGACTAGTGCGCAACGGACCTTACAAGTATCCGGGTGCAAATTACATTTACAAAAACCTAGGCCCAAATCAGGATCCTCGTAAGATTTCTTTGACAGCAATGACACGCAATGATCCCCAGAGAGAGAAGCTCGCGAGGCCCGCTGGTGAATTGAAGTTTGGCGATGTCGTCGAACGCCATATCGAAGACGGCGACATTGTGCTTTTCAATCGACAGCCATCTCTTCACAAGCTCAGTATCCTCAGCCATAGAGCCAAGATACGCCCCTGGAGGACTTTTCGGCTGAATGAGTGCGTCTGCAATCCGTACAACGCTGACTTTGACGGCGACGAAATGAACCTACACGTGCCACAAACAGAGGAAGCACGAACAGAAGCGACCGAGCTAATGGGAGTCAAATATAACCTTGCCACACCCAAGAACGGAACGCCAATCATCGCCGCAATCCAAGATTTTATCACAGCCGCTTACATTCTGAGCAACAAGAGCAACTTTTACGACCGACACACATTCTGCCAGATTGTCAACTACATGTTTTGCGGAGAGGGGGCGTTCAATCCCGACACTGGAAAATATGAAGCCATTGAGATACCACAGCCCGTGATCTGGAAGCCGCAAGCACTCTGGACGGGCAAACAAGTCTTCAACCTGCTCATGCGGCCCAACAAGTCGTCCAGGGTGCTTGTGAATCTCGATGCAGCTTGCAAGCAGTTCAAGCCTGTTGCCGGTCGTACGCACGATCTCGATGAGAACGACGCTTACCTTGTGATCCGGAATTCAGAAGTCATGTGCGGTGTCATGGACAAGAACACCGTCGGCGATGGCAAGAAGGAGTCTGTCTTCTATGTCATGATGCGAGACTTCGGACCCGAACACGCAGTGCAGGGTATGAATCGCCTCTCCCGGCTTTCTGCGCGCTGGTTGACAAACAATGGCTTTTCCCTCGGTATCAGCGACGTCACTCCTGGCTTTATCTTGAACGAAAAGAAACAAGCACTAGTACAAGAGGCGTACGCAAAGTGCGACAAACTCATCAAGGATTACAAGGAAGGCAAGCTGGAGCGTGCTGCCGGATGTGATCAAGAACAGACCATGGAGGTTTTGATTGGTGGTATCCTGTCTGGCGTACGTCAAGCTGCCGGTGACATTTGTTTCGAAGAGTTGAGCAGATGGAATGCTCCACTGTTGATGGCAAAGTGTGGGTCTAAAGGCTCTAACATCAACGTCTCTCAAATGGTGGCTTCCGTCGGACAGCAGATGATTGGAGGAGCGCGTGTCGCAGATGGCTTCCATCACCGAACCCTTCCTCATTTCCCGAAGGCTGCCCGCCAGCCAGCCTCCAAAGGTTTTGTCAGTAACAGTTTCTTCTCAGGCCTGACTCCTACTGAATTCATCTTCCACGCCATGAGTGGTCGTGAGGGTCTGGTAGATACCGCTGTCAAGACTGCTGAGACGGGTTACATGAGTCGTCGTCTGATGAAATCGTTGGAGGATCTATCAGCTCAGTACGACGATACTGTTCGTAACTCATCAGGAACCGTGGTACAATTTCAGTACGGCGACGACAACCTCGATCCGGTGGATATGGAGGCTAAAGCGCAGCCTGTGGAATTCGGACGAACGTTCGGTCACGCGGTGACATCGACCTGGGACAATGACGAGCCCGGCCTTAGCCCGGAAGAAGTTCGACGCCATACCAAGACCAGGCTGAACTCTGAGCGCAACAAGCACCCTCGCTATAAGCTCGATGGCATCACCAAACTCGAATACGACGATATGCGCGACAGCAGCATTGACCAAAAAGAGTCAGTACGAGACTTCTTGACCGCAGTGGAAGGTTACATTTTTGAGAAAGCATCGAAGCTTGAGACCACACTGGTACATCTGGACGTGAAGCGACTCGGGATCAAGGAAGAGCCGTCAGAGAAAAAGATTGATCTGTACAGCCTGGCAGACGGTATTGCAAAGATTTCGCAACGCGCGCTGGACACTTTCATCAAACTATGTCTTGAGAAGTATGCTCGTTCGCGTGTTCAGCCGGGCCATGCAGTGGGTGCTATCGGTGCTCAGTCCATTGGTGAGCCTGGTACGCAGATGACGCTGAAGACTTTCCATTTCGCCGGTGTCGCTGGTATGTCCATCACGCAGGGTGTTCCCCGTATCAAGGAGATCATCAACGCCTCTACTACCATCTCAACGCCCGTCATCACCTGCGAACTCTCCAACAAGCTCAGCGAGTCGGCTGCTCGTATCGTCAAGGCACGTATCGAGAAGACATACCTGCGCGATGTTATCTCCTACGTCGAGGACGTTTGGCACCCCAACGGCGCCTACATCGCCATGCGCATCGACTGGGACACCGTCAACGCCCTCCACGTCGACATCACGCCCCACGAGATCGTACAGGCCATCAACAAGCACAAGCCCCTCAAGTGGGGCAAAGCCGGCACCAAAGTCCGCATCTCCTCCTCCCTCATCCGCGTCGAAGTTCCCGACCCGTACGGCGCGAAGAAGCGTCCTGTCAAAACTACCAAGAACCAGAAAGAATTCTTCGAGCGTGTTCAGCATATCAAGGCCCTCATCCCAGACGTCGTCATCAAAGGCTACCCAGACTGCACGCGCGCCATCATCAAGAAGGAAACCAAGCCCAACGCCGCTGGTCTCTATGAATGCGAGCTTCTCGTTGAGGGCTACGGTCTGCGCGACTGTCTCACAACTCCTGGCATCGAGCCGTACAACACCATGTCCAACAACGTCATGGAAGTGCGCACCGTGCTCGGCATCGAAGCCGCACGCAGAACCATTATGCGCGAAATCAACTCTGTCATGGGCAACATGGACATCGACCCTCGACACATGGCGCTGCTCGCCGACGTCATGACGTTCAAGGGCGACGTGTACGGCATCACGCGTTTCGGCCTGCAGAAGACGCGCGACTCAGTCCTGCAGCTTGCGAGTTTTGAAAAGACTCCCGATCACTTGTTTGAGGCGGCGGCGCGCGGCAAGACGGATACAATTGATGGAGTCAGCGAGAGTATTATTATGGGCCAGAGCATGAAGCTGGGCACCGGGGCGTTGCAGGTTATTCGCCCGATGGATCTGGAGGAGAAGCATTTCGTGGTGCAGAGGACGATGTTTGAGGACGGGTGGGATGCTTTGTAGATGGTTGGGTGTGGACTGTGGTGGTGGAGGAGGATGCATGGGAAGGCGTTTTGTGGGCACGTGCTGGCGCGAATTTGCATAGCGATGGATTTGACGTATATATTACTTGGAGCAAAATGATCAGAAGCAAAAGATTGACACTTCACATGTTCTACGATGCGGTTCTGTGCGTGATGACTTGTTATGGGAGATCTGAGTGATGACTTGTTATGGGAGATCTGAGTGTGTGACACCCGTGTTGTGCAAGGGTCGTGGAAGACACCATTTCCGAGTGTGTCTAGCGCGCGGGCTAACAACGCTTCTCTTCAGACGACATGACTGCACTGCTACTCCATCCCATCATCATCATCAATGTTCGTTGCGCGGCTATCATAGCAACGGAATTCAGATGGCGTAGAGTGAGATAGGTGAGATAGTGAGGTTTGTAAGACGCTGGCCGTGGTCAGGCAAGGCGGTGTCTTTGAGGACGCAAATGAAGCGGTGTGGTAAGATAACAACCTTGAATGGATTTGTTCCCTTGATCTCCTCTCAAGTCATTTCGTTCAGACACATACGCCGTCTTTTTCAAGGTAGCGACGGTATCCTATCTCTTTTTTTCACATTGAACAATTGGATTGATCTCGACTTTACTTTACTTTCTGGCCCACGTCTCTTACCTACTGCCTCTGTCATCAAAATCGTCTCCTCTCACAAGTAAGAGCTTCGCATACAGATAGAGCATCTTGGCTCATGAAACTCTCAGTGTGGTACCAACCTCTAGACAAACGTACTCTCGTCTTCACAGTCCCGCTATCGCACTCTCGCGCTTGCTGGCTACGTACCGACGCGCTCGACCCATACTCGTGTGCGATCGCGCGACATCTACGATATACCTACATATCACTTTCACGTTACGGCTGCCTTGTCTGCAAAATGCGGGGTCGCGGGGAGAGGTGAAGGCGCGCAGCCTCCGCATGTGCTAGCGCGGTCAAGACTTTAGATCATACC
>Ga0265780_10003034_pt1 | contig 22356 bp, 24 predicted proteins | sample P1T30metagenome_FD_192432 | JGI IMG/M metagenome (GOLD analysis project Ga0265780, IMG submission 192432) | Plant litter microbial communities from East Loma Ridge, Irvine, California - P1 T30 | ecosystem: Environmental > Terrestrial > Plant litter > Unclassified | place: USA: California...
TTTTTTCTTAGTAGACTCTTTATCTACTATTTTACCTTTAGTTAAATATAAGTAATATATCTTATAGGTTTATGCACTATACAAGTTTATATACTATATAATTTTACTATAGAAAATTAATAATCTTAAGCTTAATAACTTTAGATCTACTAAATAGAATTCTCTAAAAATTAAATATATTATTCCTAAATATATAAGCTTTATATAGCTAAGCTTACTAAGCTCTAGCTAGTCTAGAAGAGTAGATAGTTAAGAACGCACAGACCTTTTATACTTTCTTTTAACAGCTCCTTAAGTACTAGCGCTATAGCTTAGTAATCTTAGGATATTAAAGTTTATATAGATGCAGCTTAGTAGTAAAACTCTTAAGAAATTCTATTTAGTAGATCTAGAGTTATTAAGCTTAAGATTATTAATTTTCTGCAGTAAAATTACGTAGTACACGAACCTATATAGTATATAAACCTATAAGATATATTACTTCTTATTAATCTAAGCTCTTTATATTTATAGTCTACTTTATAGTAAGATTATATTCTTACTTTACTTTATTACTTATATTCTTTAGTAGATCTTTTAGCTTAATAAGCTTATTTAAAAAACTAAAATATAATAGAGTATTCTTAAATAGATTAGAAACTTATTAGATATCTAAGTTTACTTAATCTTAGATATACTTTTCTATAATATAGACTTTAAGCTAGATATACTATTCTATCTAGTTTTTATATACTTAAAGAGTTATAATTATTAGTAGTTTAGATTAATTAGATAAATCTATAATAAAAAGATTAATTAGAATTAATTAGAGTAGTAAAATAATTAATTTAAATAATTAGTAATATAAGATATATAATAGAGAATTAACTCTAAGATTCTATAGTACTAAGCTTATAATTATTAGAGCTAAGAAACTTAAAGTAGAAGATTATATTAATTACTAAAAAGCTATAAAGTAGTTAATTAGCGTAGCTTAAATATATAAGATAGCTCTTAGATTAATTGTAGCTCTAAAGCCTAATTAGGTTATATAATATAATTCCTTATAGCGCTTATAGTACTGCGATAGTATCTTAAAATACAAAGACTATAAGAAATTATACCACAATTCTCTATACTAAGGGAATACTCTGCGTATGTGTTGTGAATATGCTGTGCGGATCTTACTCAGATTTAATCCTCTTTATCTTCGCAAAGTTGTTCCTATAAAGCCTTACACTCCATTCCTCTACAGTAAGCTCAGTGTCTCTGTAATTCACAAACCCTCTCAGCGGTACTCCCTCCTTCTTCAGCTGCTCTTGGAAAGACCTGAAACCAGCTTGCATATATTCAACACCGTCAGCGGGCCACTGAGTTAGGCCATTCGCAAGACGCCCTTCCCATCGGATAAGCCACTGGTTGTTGGAGTACACCATTGCTTGTTTTGCATCGTCAACATCCCTAGAAACGCCACCCCAAAGGTCCAAGAAGCCAAACTCAGTCAGATCAGTACGGTTGAAGGCAAGCGTGGTGTACTGGTAAAGCGCCTTGGCAGATTCGAAGGTGAAAGGCTGGTCGTTACGTAGAACCAGAGCTTGTAGGTACATGTTTCGTGGAGGGAAGGCGTCCACAGTGCCGTTGAGCAGGGGAATGGCAAGATTATCCATAGCCCAGAAATCAGCCGTTCGCACCGTGGTCGTGAGTGTGTTTGGGAGGCGTTTGACGAGACCAGCAAACAGGGTATCGAAATCAGCAGGGTTTCCATAGAAATAACCGTTACCGTTCCATTCGCCTGCAAGTTGCCATCGCAAGGCGAACGTATCAGGTGCTTCTGTCATGGCCCATTCCTGGATATCGATAAGGACTCGGGCGCCAGTGTCAAGATCCACAGCACCAAGTGAGATTGTGAAGTTGGTGACGATGTTGAACTCTGGTTTCCAAGTACGAGTCGTCAGAGACAGGATTATACCGTATGATGAACCAGCACCCTGAACAACGAAGAATAGGTCAGTGTTTTCTGTGCGAGAAGCAGTTACGACGGTGCCGTTGTACAGCATTACTTCAACGCTGTCCAGATTATCCATAGGAGTGCCGAGGAAACGACTTGTTGTTCCAAAGCCGCCCCCGATTGAAGAACCAGAAAGCCCGACCCAGTTGGCACGGACGTGGGGGAAGTGGCACCCGTGGTTCTCCCAGAGCCATGTTGCAGCTGGACCAACTCTGCTGCCTCCGCCGTAGCTATTGTTGTCAATACAAAGCATCTGAATGCTGACTTGGAATATACACACGTGAAAAGACGAGTCGCCTCATCGAAAGTGGTATCAGTGAAGCGCTCCATGTTGATCACAAGTGCGCCATCAACGCCACCAAGACCGTATGCTCCATAGGAGTGTCCTCCGTTCAGAGGGGAGACCTTGACACCAGCATCGACAGCGCATGCCAATGCAGCAGCGATCTCGTCCTTGGTGCGAGGGACGATGACAGCGGCTGGTTAGGGAGGCCAAAATGCTAGAGCTGCTCAAGCACTCTCGCAGCTTAGTAGAGTCACTCTGGGCTGCAGATCCAGAGAGAAGAGAGCCAAACAAAGCGATGTTCCGCAATAGGTGAAGCGCACCTGGAGGGCTGCAAGAACGGCAAACGCGCATAGTGAGTCGCTTGAATAATGAGCGTAGTTGATGATATAGTGACCCTCGGTTTGCAATCCAGCAGAGTGCGCCTCGGTCGTTATATATCTGATAAGGACATAGCCGTCTTACATCAATCCGCAGTGTCCGGTCAATTCGTGCTGAGCGGTTCGTGTGTACATACGTTTCGGCGCCGAAGTACCATCCTGCCATGCTCTGCCATGCAGCCGAAACGAAGCCATTGCTGCTTGTCTATTGGAGGAAAGTCGCCATAATAATTCAACGGGATTTTCTGTGAGACTGCCTATACACAAAAGCCAAGATTTACCATAAGCGTCGCGCCTTCATGTAGACGCGACCAACATGGTGGACCTGTCTGCGATCGCTTCACAATTACCATGGGTACTGCCCGTTCATGACGTTGCCGCATGTGCGAAAGCGCAAAAAGCGTGTAGGGGTTTTCAATGTCAACTCGAGTTAGCGCTTACTAGGAACGCCGAACAGTCAATAGAAACCCAGACGCCCGGCAGCTTCATATTGGACCCTGCCAAGGGGGACGCGCATTGCTCCACCCCATGACATCAGACATGATCATCTTGTCGTGGGTGGACTGAGTTTCCGCTTATGCTAGAGTGGCTCGATCATAATAGGAACATACATGCTTCTAGTACCTTTGGAGTTGCGTCCACTAGGGTTGCTGGGTATCATTCGATTAATCTACATTCAATAGCTAATGGTATACAACGAGAGTAACTGGTTATGCGCTCTCTGCCCTCCCACCACTACTTTCCCGACTTACTCGTCGTTGGACCTGAGTTCGGGCGGGCGGACGCATGTCGTCTCCATCGGCCTCATCGTCGCCCTCAGTCATGCTTGCAGCGTTGCTGAGCATGCTAGCCCTCTTGCTCTGCCAGGGAAGATTACTCTCACTCGTGCTTGGTCGCGAATTTGAACTTGGCACTTGTGGTCTTCGGGCTGTTTGAGCACTCCCTTGGGCGATCTTGGCAGAGCGCAGAGAGTTTTGACGCGACGTCGACGTCGACAGCGTGGTGGTAGAGCCCGTGGTACTATTGCTCCAGCGTCGTTCGCGGGCTTCGATTGGGCGCAGGCGGTCGTCTAGGTCTGGAGTTGGTGTAATGCTGCGCGACGAGCTTCTTGAATGGCTTGCATCCCTCCCCCGCTGTGCCTGCTGCAGTACGCTGGGCCGGCGTTTTCTCGAGGCGGTATGTGATAGACTGTGGGTGTGGCCATGGTGATGCCCGCTCTTCTCAATGTCGCCCGAACGGCCGGTGAAGCCGCGTGCACGCTTCCATCCCCTCCAGCCGGTCCACCACAGGCAGCCGCCCTCTTCCCTTGCCATGGTTCGCTGCCTGGCGCGGACACTTGTGCGGAGTTCGGCTCGTCGTTCGTTCTCCTTGTCCCAGTACTCGGCGCGGTATGTTTCCCAGTTCTGTCGGAAGTCGGGCGTGAAGGGCTTGGGCAGGAGGAGCAGTTTGATGTAATCGCCGCCTGGGGCAATGTCTTCTTCGGCATACTCCTTGCCGTCCTGGACAATCCTGTGGCGCGGACGGCCACCGCCGCCATCGAGGCCATGCGACTTCTCCTGCGAGACGTTGATGAAGTGGTATGAGCTGCCGCCCTGCTCGCCACCCCACAGGCCGCCGGAGAAGGGGCGCAGGAACAGGAGCCATTCGAACAGCTCGCGGTACCAAGGCCCGCGGATGACGACGATTTTGGCGTTTACACCCCTCAGCCCCCGGTTGGCGACGCCGACCCAGCGCCGCGGCCACCGCACCCCGCGCTCCCACTGGCCTGTGGCCCAAAACAGCAGGGCCGTCACGACGCCGGTGATGAAGCACACCTTTTGCAGCATGTCCACCATCCAGTACTGGCTGCCACCACGGCCCTTGCCATCTTCGCGCGGGCGCAGGAAGATGAGGTCGAAGAAGATGACGAGGTAGAAGAAGAGCAGCGTCAGCACGAACGTGTTCTGCCGGCGCCGGGCGCGCAGCGTGAGGTACTGGGAGCGCAGGGACGCCTCGAGGATGAGGAGGTTGAGGTATATTTGCGGCGGGGCGCTTGGAAGGAGCGACGTGGGGTCGGTGATGGACGGGGTTCGCGGGTGCTTGAGGGCTGCTGTGCCGTCGTGGCCATGGCGGGACGTGTCAACGAGCGTCGTCGTCGCCGCCACTGCATGCACTGACGTATGCGGTGGCGGTGCGCCCTTGACCATCTGGTCGAGCGTCTGTGGCTCGTCCGTCATGGTGTTGAGGTATGCGCTGCTGTGCTGCCAGGGAGGGCATGTGATTATAGCTGTCCAAGCTGAGCCGTGCGCAAATAAGGCACGTGACCATGTCAAGTACTCATGGGCGTAGTTGAAGCATGTGAGTCGCCGAGGAGAGGAGTGTAGCGATGGTAGTGCCGCGCGTGGGTGAATCAACACTCGCTCCAATTCCACCCTGATGATGCATCGCCTCGCTTAGCTAGGCACTTGTAGCGGTGAAGACCAGGTGCTCCATGCCACTAGCACCAGACAGGTAGGACCCCTCTTTTCCTCTCCCGTCGTGCAGCCGCATCTCCGATGCTTGGCGGACCTGTGCCGCTGAAATGCCTCTTCTAGTAGCCATGACTGTCACACCGCACCATAAACTGGTCTTGGTCGGACCAAAACAGCGGGAATACCATTTCTGTCCTCCATGTGTCGTTTCAACACTGATGCTCGGGCTTGCGGCTGTGCGATGAACACATCCATGTCAGTACTGTATAAAGCAGTTTCGCCCTCCCAAGCCGACACGTCCCAACATGGACGACCCTCAGCTCCATCCCATCTCCTCGTCAAGAACACACCACATTGTTTCTACCGCCCTCCACCATCGCCATTGTCGGTAACATGTATATCTTAGGCAGAAGGAAGGACGGACAGGAAAACAAAAAGGACACGGTGCTCGTGCTTGATCTGTGTGACCTGGAAGCAGGATGGAAAGTTGCTGAGGCTCGAATGCCAACAGCAAGGGGTGGCATTGCGGCTGGAGTGGTTGGACCCAAGGTGTATGCGTTTGGCGGGGAGGGCGACACATCCGTTGCCTCTGGTGTGTTCGGCGAGATCGAGGCGTATGACACAGCGAAAGATTCGTGGGAGAGTTTTGGAACGATGAAGCTTCCGAGACACGGTACTTACGGGGTGGGAGTCGGTAAGAAGATATATATACCGGGTGGCGGGATTGAGCAGAGTGGAGCACCAGTCGCAGACTTCGACGTTTTTACTGCAAATTAGACGGAATTGTCAAACATGGGTCTAAGGAGGCATCATATCGTAGTCTAGACAATGGAAGCCAGTAGCCGTAATAGGAATGAATTGCTTACATATAACCAGCTGGGAAGATTATTTTCAATTCGTTTCACCTAACCTAACCCCTTACCACCACCGTACTTTCCTTCTGGGCCTTCGAGATGTGCGTCCAAAACCGCGGACCGACCACCGAGTACTGATTGTATCGCCGCCGGTAGCAGCTTACCCAGTTCTTCCGCGTTGCTTGCATGTGCCGCCCAAATCTCGCCGCCGGACGCTGCCTTTGCTATACCCGAGTAGTCTGGCGTGGGCGCAAAACTAATGTTGAGCTCTTCATTGCTCACCTTTGAGCCTTCGCCGTCCGGATGAACAAGTAGCATGGACCTACGTGGCGCATTCCAACCCTTGTTGTTCAAGATAATGGTGAGGATTGGAATTTTGTAGCGCTGTGAGATCCAGTATACAGAGCCTGGTACAGAAAAGAGGTATGTACCATCGCCCACAATCTGGCAGACGAATTGCTTTTTACCCGAAACGTCGGTCGCAAGCTTGATGCCTAGTGCACCGCCACCGCTCCAACCGAGGCCGCCACCTCCACAATTGATCCACGAGCCCGGAAGAGTAGCTTGAATTTGATCTGCGACGAAGCCGGTTTGCGTGACTGCCTCTATAGCCCAGATTGTATCGTTAGGACACAGTTTCTTCAGCTGAGAGCAAAGGTAAGGAGTCGCAAAATGTCCCTGGTCGTCAAGCTTGGCTTCGCGTGCGATTGCCTCAAGCTTCTGTTTATGCGACTCTTGCAAGGCAGACCATCGCTGTGCAAACATTTGACTTGATAGCTGTTCTTTGAGATGCGACTCAAGGTATCCGTTGAGCTGGCTGAGAGACGTACACGAATCCGCTCGGTACCTCTTTATTGCGTTCAAATAGAAGACGGGCATTTGCTGCTTCAGTGGATCGACATCTACGTGAAAGATCTTGGCCGTGTCTTTCGGATGGCATTGCGTGTTGATCCAAGGTACGTCGCAGTCAATGACCAGAATGACATCGGCAGATTTGATGCTGGGATCGTTGCCGTATCGAAGTCCGAGCCATGCTGGGTGGTTCGCGGGGAAGCACATGTCGCTTCCACCAGTATCCAGCACACGCAACCCCTTGACATTATCCGCCAATTGGACGAGTTGCTCAACAGCCGCATGATTTCTTCCTGTGTATCCTGCAATGACCAATGGCTCCTGTGCGTGCACGAGGGCCTCGGCAATGATTTTGACTCCGCTGGGCGGGAGAGCGGCGGGTTCGACAGGTTGCCAGTATTCGAGTTCCAGCTTGTATGGGGTCAGATCTTCCTCCATGGGCTCGCGTGCGCTGTAAAGATAAACGGGGCCCTTGGGGTCACTCATGGCAAACGAGAGTGCTCGGTTGACCATTTGCTACCATAACGTCAGCCTCTGGCTCAATCCAAGTCGGACCCCGCAACATACCTTGACGTTCCTACCCGACTTGATCTCGCCGGTATATCGGCAGTATTGAGCCACAATCTGCTTCTGGTCTGGCACATCTTGTATCCAGTGAATGTACTCGGTTCGGCTTCCGCGCATCTCCCCTTCGATTGTGAAAGGCGACAGGCCAGCGAATATAAGCACAGGCGCACGGCCACACGAGGCGTTGTGCACGGCAGCCCCAAGTCCCTGAGTGCCGACATCTACGTGTACGATGACGCATTGAGGTTTCCCCGTCAATCGTGCAAAACCATCCGCCATGGAGAGTGCGACCATCTGTCGAGGTCAGCGGTCAATTGATCCGTCCTGAAGGCGTCCAGATGTTGTTTGTACCTCATTGGGGCACGTGATGATTTTGGGGAATTGGCCCTTCTTCTCATTTTGGCCTTTGACAATCGCTTCGATGATCGAGGGATGATCGCTCCCAAGGTTCACGAAAACGTGGGAGACGCCATATTCCCACAATGCCTCGAAAAAGGCGAACGACGCCGTGTAGCTGGCAGATCAGTATATTTGGTAGCGCGTTGTGATGCCGTGTACACTTACACCATTTTCTGCTCGCTACACTTCTTCTCGCCGCTGTCGCAATAGTGGGTGCGTCTCAAGGATCACCACGGGACTGAGTAATGTATAAGTAAGAGAAGACGCGAAATGTTCAATGTTCCCGTCTTCAATGAATTGTCCGCCGCACCTGACAACGCCAATGCCATGACGACAATCGGTCCTGCCCCACCAGCGCGGGGAAAAGACGTTGTGTTGGGGAAGGGTCCGAATCATGGCGTCGGCACCGACCTCGGGAATCGTGGCTGTCGTACGGCACCGTCTTTACCTACACATCATACACGCGTCTCACAACGCATTTGAGGCCCCTCGAAGAATCACAGGATGGCTCCCGATGTCCAGCTCAATTACGATATCACATGTTCCATCTCTTGCGCATCTGCTCAGCGCTGACATCTGGAATGTCGGAGTTGCTGTGATGCGACACTTCCAGGCTGAAACGCGTTTCATACTGTTCACCATGGTCCCTGCCGAACATTGAAAAGCTTCGATTTGCAGCGGCTTTCCAAAACTTCTTCAAGAATTCTTTGACCTGGCACACCGCTATGCTCGCCCCAACACTCTTCGTTCTTTGTTCGTTACTTTCGATTGCCACATCTCACTCCACAACGTGCAATAACCCAACCTGGCCGACCAGCGTCTGTACGGGCCCGCCAGAAACCTACAATGTCTCCAACAGCGACGGTAAAGGGCTCGGCGTCTTTGCAGCACATAATCTAGATGTTGGTGACATTGTCATGCGAGAAACACCAGCCCTTAAAATTGTTCCGCCAGAATTCGTGAAAGGCTCTGGCTACCCTATGGCTGCAGTCACAGAACTAGTTCGTGCCGAGTTTGAGACTCTGCCAGCGTCGCAGCAAGAAGAGATCATGTCTCTAACTTACCATGCCACAGCGCATGAAAAGAACACAATGGACAAGCTTGGTCTCATCTTCCGCACCAATGCATACAACTCGGGTACCGAGATAGGCCTCTTCCCCAAGATCGCCCGGATCAACCACTCTTGTCGGCCGAACGCCAGCTACTACTGGAGCCCGACCCTGAACAAACGCATCGTATATGCAACCCGAAGAATCGCAAAAGGCGACGAAATCTTCGTGTCATACATCCCACTCCTTTTGACCCAAGAACAACGGCAAAAACGTCTCGACCGCTACGGCTTCAAGTGCACTTGCGAGGCCTGTGCCCAGGAACGTGCTGCAATGGAAGCCAGCGATGATCGCCGTACAACGATCAGTAAAGCCTTTGTCGACTTTGAGCCCCAATTGACTCTTACTTCGCCAAAGACAAAAAAGGCAACGCAACAAGCTCGCAAGAATGCCAGGGCCAGTCTCCAACTTGCAGAGCTTGTGCACGAAGAGGGCCTTGCCGATTATTATGCCAAAGCTTACAGAGTAGCCGCTATTTGCCACGCCCGAGTCAAGGACTGGGAGCCGGCAGCAATATGGGCAAACAAGGGCTATGAGCTCAAATTTTTGGAGGACCCCCAGTCTGTGTACACAATGGAGATGCATAACCTGACCGGCAACTTCATCCAACAATGGGAGTACGAGCTGATGCAGAAATCTCGACGACAGCCCAACTCCAACTAGACGACGACACGTCTGGCGTAGGACAAATTTCAGAGACCACTATCGACCAAGCCACTATACGAACAGTGCAAAACACAATTGTAGTCCACATGAGGAACGCACTTGCTGGGCACGTGCTGGGATAGATCCCACCAACGCGCATTCAGCGTACCCGTAACCCTCTTCGCACACCGTCAACCACACTAGACAAGTATCGCTCATATCTCGATACTCCCACATTCCGCGATCATGCGCTAGTAAATCAAATCTGATCTGTCGCTAAAATGGAGGCTATCCCAATACAGAGCATTCGCGCCCGAAGCAGTGGTTCGCGTTGCCGGGCCTGTACAGCCGTTAATTAGCCTAATCCGTAACCTTCACATTTCACGTCTGGCCTCCGAGACCTTCGTCATCCACATCACAATACTTGCGCCCCTTATCACTGTCTTCTCACAAACCACAAAGAAGTACATTCGCAATGGTGCTCAGTCTTCCTGGCCGTCTCATCGATCGCGACGAGCGTACACGCAAGAAACCGATGCGTGTTCTGGTTCTCGGCATGTGCCGCACAGGAACCACTTCCGTCTCCGTCGCTCTACGCAAACTGGGTTACACACCGCATCAGATGCGAGAAGTTCTGATGAATCCAGAGGACCTATCGCTCTGGCAAGAAGGCATCAACTTGACTCTGGTCGCACCAGAAGACCGGCCAGTTGGCTTGCGCAATCAAGCACCATATGGAAAAGCCGAGTTCGACAAGCTTCTTGGCGATTACGATGTCGTTATGGACGTTCCAGGATGTGTGTTTGCGAGAGAGCTAATTGAGGCGTATCCGGATGCGAAGGTCATCTTAACGACGCGGGACTATACGAGTTGGGAAGCAAGCATGCAGGAAAGCATTTGGTGTTTGTGTACGTGGCGCTTGTTCGCAATGGCGCGATACTTCAATGCCACCCAAATGGCGCCATTGATACGACTCATGCATTCCATCTTCAAAGCGCATAACGGAAATATGTACGGTGGACCAGGATCGAAGACCGCTTACGAAAACCACTACAACACGGTACGGACCATTGTGCCCAAAGGTCAACTACTTGAAGTAGACCCAGATGCGATGACATGGGATCCGTTGTGCAAATTTTTGGACTGTGAGGTCTTAAAGGAGCCGTTTCCGAGGCTGAAGGACGAGAAAGCAATGCGGCAATACTTGGAAAATGTTTGGTGGGGCATGGTGCAATATTGTGTGTTAATGCTTGCTCTACCACTAGGTGTGATTCTGCTGGCAATCGTGTTCTATCATTATATAGACGCTTTCAGAGAGATGAGGGACGAGTATATTCTGATGCCCATTAAGTCTTATTTAGATAGCTGAGATGCAGTTGCGATTTGTAGGAGTCGCCCCGACTCGAAATTCTGAGCAACATATACAAAGTACAGATTCAATGACTGTATCCGCAGACCTCGGGATTGGTTCTAATCTATGTGGGTGTCTCACCCATATGTATCTGAGCGAGCAAATGCCCCCACTTCCACTCATTGCGTAACAAGAGCCGAAGCGACAATGATTGAGATTGCATCCATATAATGCAACTCGAATTAGGTTCGACTACGACGTGGGCACAGTGCACCCCATGCACAACCTATTCAAAACATAAGCTAGTCACTACAGTACCACACATACCTAGGAAACAGTGTGTGTTGTACACATCGACTGCAAGTAAGTACAGTCAGACCATGTTCAATTTGTTAGTAACACGTATGCACTGTGTACCAAATTTTTCTTGGACAGTGATCACTGTACAAAGCATGCGCGAACCAACTAAGTATATTATAAGTATTCCTTATAATTCTCAACCAAGCAAACATTCGATCATCACAAAATTCTTGACGCACGACCATCATTGCACATCCAGTCTACCTTGGTAACTTCAAATTACAGTGGTGCACTTCATAGAAAATCTACAACCCAAAATGACTGGTTCAAACACCGCTTACGCTGGAGGGCCTGTCATTGTCACTGAGACAAACTATGTCACACTTTATCCATCAGTGGTCAAGTCTTTCACAGTCGATCTGTCTTCTCTAGCTACGCTAACTGTTGCTAGTCCGACTTTGCCCACTAGTACGACACTGGTCCGGAGCGCAACAGCGGCGTCTATCGCTTGCTCAGATACAACCTCGTCTTCAATGCTCACGTCGTCAGCACAGTCATCGATGACAACCATGTCCGCATTTCCTTCCAACACGGCGGCCTCCGAGCACCAAGTCAAGTCTGATCACAAAGCTTGGAACGATCGTATGGCCAGCCTCAGTCTAGCAGCCATTATTCTCATAAATCTGCTTCTACTTAGCCTGATGATTTATGCTATCTACCAGCGGATGCGCGGCAAGTGCCATAAATGTGAGGATAACGAGCGACAGATTGAGAAGTACAAGAACGGTGAGCTCAAGCGAGTTACGCCGGACTTGGTTAGGAGCCGTGGACTGACCCAAACTTCTAGCCATGGGTCGCCTGCCGACCGAGATGTAGAGTCAGGCAAACCCAATGAACCAATATGCACGTCAAAAGTGTCAATCTGGGGCCGTGTCAAGGATGCTTTTAGGTTAAAGGTTCTAGATAAGGACAACCAAGTTCGATCTTCTGCTCTAAACGAGGAGCCCAACGTCGGTGACCGCCCAATCTATGCCGAAACAGATGCCAACTTCGCCCATCGCTCAAGTCTCCCAGCAGCACCCCCGCCGCCACAATCAAGGGACTATGAGCCCGACTGGTATCTTGATCAAGCATACTCACCTTCTTCGCCAAGCATATACTCGCGCCCTGGAGCAAGTGACATGAGTCCACCACAGGAGCAGTACGCAAGGGGCGACCTATCTCATGGCGGTATAACAGATGATCAACAGCCAACGACTTACTCCGCTTACATGGAGAACGTTTGGGGTCCGCGCAACGATGCCAGTGCTGCAGAGAACCAAACGCACACACAATATCGGTCTCGCACGTACGGCGGGTTACCTCACCCTGAACATTTTGACGATGTAGATATCCGGGATGGTTGTTGAGATATGCATAGCAATCCCATAGCCCCAGGAGTCTCAATTTCAGTGCTTTGCCAAATCAATCTATGCCTTCATCCCATATATCTGCAACTTTTCTTCTACATGAATGACCGACCCAATGATAGTAGCAAACAACCAATTACTTTCCATCAATACATGCCTCCCTCGTGCGGCCTGCCAAAACGCGTGGGGGTACCGTCCTCCCTCCGACTCTCGCAGTAAGAAATCCATCCATTCTCGTGCCACTTCCTTAGATCAGTGTCCTCGCTGGGCTCGAGTGTGGTGGCATTGACACTCAAGTAGTATCGTTTCGGGCCTGGTGGGCCGTTTGTTTTCCACACTGTCTGCAGAGTCTCCTTTTCGGTTTCCTTCGTCGTACTCGCCCACTTCTCCACATCGAGCTCGACTTGCTCCCAAGATCCGCCCAAGCCCAAGACGCGCACCCCACATTTCTTGCAGAAGTACCACCCGTGCTTTTTCTCGAAGCAGCGGTAGTCGCCAAGATCTTTTGGGTTTGGTGATAGGAGAATGTAGTGCTCAGTAGGGTTGATGGGGCGTAAGTGGAAGTAGCCCATCTTCTGACATGTCGAGCAATTGCATTTGTAGATGCGAACAGATTCGGCTTGGTCGTCTTGTTTTGACGGAAATTTGAGTTTGACTTGGTACTGCACGTCGCCGCAATGACAAGATCCGGGATATGCTTTGAGCTCAGACATGGCGGATACGTGATCGTGGCCACGGAGATTGTGATACTGATGCTGGAAATGCAGTGACGGTGATTTGATTTTGATCTTTACCAGGTGGGGTGGGGTTTTTGATTGTATTTCCGGAATGCTTTGTAATGCACCTGCATCAGGCAACAGCAACACTAAGCTGGCATGTGGCTCGCGTAACACGAAAAGAAGGTCAGAATAAGCCTTGAACGCGAGGGAGTAACCGTCCAAGTCTATCATCGCATTCGTTGTCTCGATTCAAACCCTTCATAGAGTATGGTTCGTCTGCTATCACACAAGTGCTGTAAGTGGCGCACATGTAACCTTGGAAGACAACACCCGATCAATCGAAACTGACCTCGACAAATCGATGGTTTCCATGACCCAGATTAAACCGTCAGCTCGGATTGCGTGCAAGCAACGTCTTCATGCCATCGAATACAGCCAGATTTGGAGGAGCTCTGAAGTGGAAGCTTACCATGAGTGGCCGAGGCTTCGGTGCCTAAGTTAGCGCGCGCCACGTGCATCAAGTCGAACGCCCAAGTCTCACACGAGCACCTCTTCCACAACATACAGCTGCAATGAGCGCTTTCGCCGCCATCGGAATTGCCTTCTCCTTCGTGAGCACGATATGGATACCCGCGACCCTGCTTTGCTGCATACCATGGGTGCAGAAGCGTGAGTGTGGTGGTCCTACGCGCTGGTGATTGGCTGGCGGCTGACGGGTCACAGAGATGCTGTATTTGCATTGGGTCACCTTCTTCCCTGGGAAATGGCTGACAGAACCTGAAAGAGCTGGTTTTCTGAGTATGTTGGATGATTGAATGGATTCGCAGAACTGATGCTCACACCGTCAGAGAACCAGGTCATGCCCTTCCGCATCGCGACAAGCGACAGGGAACAGCTATTCACGTGGCTTGTTGCGCCCTTGGGCGTCTATGCTAAGCATTTAGAGGAATTCATCGCTGAGCCGTCCGGTGTAGACGAGATTGAAGACAAAACGGCCTTCAGGCTATTGAAAAGCGATCCGGAAGCGCGACTGCTCGTATATTTCCACGGTAACAGCGCGACTATAGCCCAGCAGAGACGAACCGAAGAGTACAGATCGTACTCATCAGGAGCCTCGGGAAAGATGTTCGTCTTAGCTTTTGATTATCGTGGGTTTGGTAATTCTTCAGGAACACCGTCCGAGAGGGGTTTGTTGAGCGATGCGCAAGCGGTCGTGGACTGGGCTCTGAACACTGCGAAGATATCGCCGGATCGCATCGTCCTTCTGGGCCATTCCCTGGGTACGGCTGTGGTCGCAGGTATTGCGCACCAGTATGCGAAGATGGGCATAGAGTTCAAAGGGCTGGTTCTATGCGCAGCTTTCACAAACGCAGGAGGGGCATTTGCCTCGTACTCGATAGGTGGCATTGTGCCCGTCCTTGCACCCATCAAATTGTCGCCAGCCCTGCAAAGGTGGTTTAGCAGCAAGATGAAGGATACGTGGCAGAGCGACCATCGTCTTGCGGAACTTGGGCGTATGTCAAACATGCATGCACCCGAACGCGGATCAAACGGAACCAGAACAGAAGAAAATACTGACTACATTCCAGGGACATGCTCAGGCCTTCAGGTAGTGTTTATGCACGCTGAAAACGACACAACGATGCCGTGGGTCGAGACTGAGTCATTGTTCAAGTCGACGCTGCAGGCGGCCATCGAGGGAGCATCGCCTCACAACGGCATCCCAAAGGATCTCAAAGTCGTCGACCTGGGCGAGGCTGGGAGACAAGAGGTGTGGCAGTGCGGAACAAGATGCATCCAGAAGACGATCGCCAAGCATGGAGGTAAGCGAGTCTGTTCCCAGCACCCAGCACCCAGTCCCGGCTTTCATTATTCGGCACAACAACAACGACTGGATGGCTTCTCACTTCTCTTGACGCGCGCAATTTCTAAATGCGGTTTGCTTCATGAGGCGTTGCAGCCGCACGTTTCAGCGCTGCACACCGATGCGGTTCGCACGCAGCACCTTGGTGTCACAAACCCGGTTTTGTCCATGCTGTCATCGACTAAGATGCCGCGGCAGCCGGTTCCAAGCTAACGCTGCTAGGCCACAATGGAATGATGCTATTCGCGCCACTTGCTCTTACAATTCTGCAGCTTTTCGGCCTCGCGGCGCCAACCACGCGCTTGTAGTGGCTTGGTAAGTACGTCTTGGTACCTTAGGCCTGTGGTCCATCTTGTCTTAGCATGGGGTTCGTATGCGTCACTTGCGGACGTGCTCTGGTGACGTTCCTTAGGCTGGTCCGCAGCGATCCGTACAAAGCCCACTGTGAAGCACTGCCGTTTCGCGAATCACATATCTTTATCGTCACTCTGCCCTTCACCTGGACTTCTCCGTCAACTGTGATCTTCCTGTCGTTTTCTGAACATTCACGTCGCCCGTCTTTGGTTGTACATATCTTCGGCAACGTCACCACTTTCGCTATCACATCATCACGCTACAAGTATCCGAACGGAAATAATAGGAACCATGCCAGCCGTTGCCCACCTCACACGTCGCTTGCTAGAAAGTGGTAGCTCTGGAGGCATCTCAGCAACATCGATTGGCCTCATCGTTGGCCTTGGCGTGGTGCCCGTCATCATCTGCGTCTGGGTCGTATCATGGCTGTTCTGGTGCTACCCCTACGACCGATCGTGCTGTTGCACTCGCCGCAAGAAGAAGCAACAGCTGGACGAAGAAATCAACCCCACAGGCCATCGCACTGGGCGCAGTCTTGATTCTCTGCACGAGAAGGCGGCATACCCAATGCCCGCTGGCCAAGCACCAGTCAACTACCGCACCGAATCTGGCAACTCGGCCCGCTTACAAAAGACGGATCCGAGATTCTCCGTCCAGACAGCAAACAGCTCGAACACGATACACTATGTGCAAGAGCCGAAACCGTTTGTGTGAAGATGAGGCAGGGCACGTTTGAACATGTACAACAAACCTGAAACGCGAACGCAACACATTTACGACTTGGAAGACGAGATACCCAATACAGGCGCCGAAATGGTGCAAGCTTGAGCAAAAATGCTCGGGATGCGATGGATTCGCGGAAATGCAATTCAGTGCAAAAGAAGGGCATGATGTAGTGGTGCGTACTGAGTTGAGCGTTGTGCGACACTGCAGGGAAGTTATATCATAGAACAGATATATCCAATGATGAAAGCATATATGAATCTGCCACTACCAAAACTAACTCGACAATATACAGTGTCTCTAGCGTGGTGCAACGCATAGCATTACTAGCGAGAGTCACATGCCACTACCTGCCTCCAGGGTTGACGTAGCTAAATGCCCACGTGTTTATGGCATATTGAAGGCCTTGCCGTTGTGCAGTGTTCACATGATGCAAGAGTGAAGCCTGCGGTAGGAACGTGAAGTGGTTGACCTTGACAAGGCTGAACGGGGTATGCGGTGGGCAGTGATGCAGGGGCGTGCTGGCTGGTTCGATGAAAGGAACGTGTCCGGGACGAGCAACGGACAAGGCAAGGTGCAAATGAGCTTATCTCCGCGACCCTCGCACCAGCCTTCGCAGCGGCCGAATGACTACGTCAGCACAAAGGTCGATAGATAGATAAACCAACGTCGCAGCACAAGGCCTCGGGGACTCTCCTGGGGTGTTTGCGACTTTGACCACGGCCACGATATCTCCAATCCACTTCTGCTCGTGGCGCATGCTGCGCTCGTACCTCCAGGCTCGACCGCGCGCAACGAGCGCCATCCAGAAAGCAGCGGGTTTCGGGGGCGCCAGCTACATAGGCCTGAGTCTGAGCAGCGCGCCGATCCGCATCGAGGGCAGCAAGAGCAGCGCGCCGATGCGCATCGAGGGCAGCAAGAGCAGCGCGCCGATGCGCATCGAGGGCAGCAAGAGCAACGCGACCATGGCTGCACAAGAGGCACACGACGTCGCGAACGAGAGCGCAGGCGGACAGAAAGCGATGCTGGCGAGCCAGCGGGCAAAGGAGCAACCGCAGGACCAACAGCCAGGAACGATATCACGTTGGTTTCCTCTTAGCTTTTCTGATGGGTGCGCGCAGTGGTGGCAAGCTCACAGCCCCATGACGACCGAACACCGCGTGCTGTCCTTCATCCCACACCTCCAACAGCCTCCCACCCACACCGATACAAGCGCGGCAGAGACAGCCCCTTCCGCGCCGCCCAAGAGCCCCGAAGCCCATACCACGACAGATAGCGCCACGGATCCCTATGGCCCGCGCCGCTGGAACTCGCAGATGGTCGAGCTGAGTGGCAAGGGACGCGCCCTCAACGAGTTCTCCATCGAGCGCCTGGGCGAAGACGTCGACGATAACCTCATCATCCTCCACGGGTTCGGGGCAGGTCTAGGATTTTTTTACCGCAACTTCGAGGCACTCTCGCGCGCTGAGGGCTGGAAAGTATACGCTCTCGACCTGCTAGGCATGGGACGCAGCAGCAGGCCCAACTTCAAAATCCACGCCAAGGACAAGCAGGGCAAAATCGACGAGTCCGAGTCGTGGTTCATTGACGCGCTCGAGGAATGGCGCGTGAAGCGCGGTATCGAAAACTTCACTCTGCTTGGCCACAGTCTTGGAGGATATTTGGCAGTCGCCTATGCTTTGAAGTATCCGGGGCACCTCAACAAGCTCATACTCGCGAGCCCCGTGGGCATACCCGAGGACCCTTATGCTGTCAGCGAGGAGATGCCAGATCCCCAGGATTCCACCATGGTCAACGAATTCACCCAGGACGCCTCGGAAGTCCAAAATGGCGTCAAGCCATCCACCGCTGACAACAACAACTTTATGAACCAGCGGAAGAAGAAGGAGAATGCGCCCGCCAAAGATCCGCTCCGCCGACGCCTACCTAGCTGGTTATACTACCTCTGGGAAGCAAACGTGGTCTCGCCCTTTACGTTTGTGCGCTGGAGCGGACCTCTCGGACCCCGTCTCGTGTCTGGCTGGACGTCTAGGCGTTTCTCCATGTTGCCAGAGGAAGAGGCACAAGCGCTTCATGACTATAGTTACGCCCTCTTTCGCCAGCGCGGATCCTCTGAATACGCATTGGCATACCTGCTCGCTCCCGGCGCTTTTGCTCGCAGTCCGTTGATCCGCCGCATTCAGGGCGTGGGAAGGCAACATAGAAAAACACCCATTGCAACATCCGCTGATGCTCCGCAATCTGGTCCAAGAGAAAATGGCATCCCCATTGTTTTCATGTACGGCGAGAATGACTGGATGGACGTTGCAGGCGGTTATGCAGCTCAAGAGAAGATCAAGCAAGAGCGCGCACTTCTGTCGGCAGAGGAGAAGAAGAAGGACCAGGGTGATGCCAAGGTCATCATCATAAACAAAGCTGGACACCATGTTTATCTGGATGGCTGGGAGCAATTCAATAAAGTCATGTTGGAGGAGATGGAGGACGTGAAGAGGCGGAGATCAACCTAGTCCTGTCTAGGAATGATGCATTGGGCTGGCGTTAGGGTATCAACATTAGAGTTTCACTGAGACGACGGCGCATGTGTGCATATTCACGTCGGAAGAAGCTGTTCTTAGATGGGATAGACATGTCGCATCAATTGTGAAGTAGTCATAGTAGCTGAAACTATCACGTTTTCTCTACTCCACCTCCTTACACGTCCCGGCTTTCAGCGTCTCAACCTTTTTTGAATCGATAGATGCGTGCCTACTCTTGGAATCTTCCTTGGCCCTCCTACCAGTACAATGCTTCACAAGAAATTGCGTAACCAACATAGTCACTAGCATGACTATGCCAATCAAACCAAAAACAAAGCAGGCAATGTACACAACTTTGGCAAAGCTGGCACTTTCATGTAACTCACCAATGTCTGATAGCTGGATGCTTTGAGTGTGATTGCAAGGCGTCGTCGTCAGGTTCGATTGCGATTGCGTTCTGGAGTACTCGTGGAAGAGTGTTGTAAAGTTGGTGCTGCGCTGGAGCAATTGCGAGCTATTGCTGTAGTAGTGATGACCGCTAATCTTACGCCATATAACGGTATCATTTGAGACGGGAGATTTCTCGTTGGAAAGGTGATGTGGGTGCGTTGAAGCCTGTGCTGTAAACACTAGCATAGTCAGCATGTTTCTAGTGAACATCACTATGTTTGGTTCCAAGGTTGTGATCGGATAAGAGAGCGCGGGCAATGAAATGGGATGTTTTTTGATGAAGCATTTATTACCAAATTGACTTATTGTGCCATCATACAGAATGTTGAGCTGCTGAGATGCCCTGGCCAAGTGAGTGCACGATGCAGATGCTTCCAGCGCACCTCGATGATATCTGTACACCTGTGCAGACAATAGACCTCGGAAGTCGTGTGAGAAAAACGATAAAGACGTGGATTCGAGGATACACAGTGAAGAGATACAAATATTAAGAGAAAATGATTGAGAAATGGCTACACCAGATCAGAATCTACACAATATCATTCATCGAACAAGCACCGTACATAGCCAAAACGACAGCGTGAGAAATCAACCCCGGCTGCCCAGATCCACACCACTCCGCTCCCTCATCAGTGGAACTGACCTGGTCTACCCTCTAATCTGGCCCATAGTGAAGACTGGCTGCGCAAGCTCACAATCACCCTCAACCCGCACCGCCAGTCTATCCATAGTTGTGGCCATGCGGGCGTTGTGCGTTACATGCGTTACAAGTGCAATCGGCTGGGTGCTTGCACAGACAGTGTGAACAACAGCAACCAGGTGGATGGTGATCAATCTTTGTGCAATTGTACTCATCGGGCAAAGCTTGGTTATGACCATCATGGTGGACGAGCACAGTTCGACGAACGCACTGCGAGCAACAACACCCGACCGGATGCATGATTCCCATGTCACCCAAACTGTGATTAGTTGTATTGCGATGGGTCGGCATCGTTTGAACAGTGTCTGTGCCTTCTGTGTGGCGATGGTGTAACTGGGAGAGTCTAGAGAACGGATGGGAAGTATTAGAGGCATGTATATCTGCTTCGCCGGACGACATTGTAAGTTTGCAGCGTGGGGCATTGTGGCTAGACAGTGATCGATGTGGATCCATGAGACGACTTTCGTTATTTCAATGCATACATGGTTCTACCACTTGGCCTCCTTCCGTGCCAAGAACTGGTTCAGGATGGCAATATCCTGCTCAAGGCCGGCAAGCCACTTCTCCAGCTCGGCCTGTACCTTTGCGTCGTCGTCGCCCAGCTTCTTGTAGAAATCCTTCCTGTAGGGCGTTGCACTCATGGCAGCGCTGAAGATGGGCTTCACGATGAAGGAGTGGTGTGGCTTGAGGGTGTTGCCGTAGGCATCGCGGAACGAGTCGGCGAGTTCCTTGGAGGGGTTGGTGATGTTGTGACGGAGGGCTTGGGCAGTGAAGTCGAGGCCGCTAGTAGTCTTGTCAGTGACTGCAGATAGTGGAAGCAGAGAAGGGCGTGTACCGGTTCAGCCATACCAGACCCTCAGTGGCCGTGTGCTTCTTCTCCTTGAGCTCATTGAGGACGAGGTCCTGGAGGGTTTCTGACAGGGTTGGTGCGGCGAGCTGGCGATCACGGATTTTCTGCATTGTGTAAGTTATTGTGTATCCCGCCGTATATCTCTGTCTGTAGGTGGGCCTACCTTGATGTTGCCCGTCATGTCGTTCTTGACGGGCTTGAACGCTGCCGAGCCCAAAACATCTGCCAACATTAGCTTGAACTCCTGTCGCAGCAGCTTGCAGGCCTACCGAAAAGCGTGGTCAAGCTCTCCGCAGCCTCGAGAAACTCAGTCGTCGAGATGGCATTGTCCTTGGAAGCATCAACGGGGACATCAACGAAGCTCTTCTTGACAGTGTCGAAGAAGGTGCCGCCAGGAGGATATGCTGCTGCCATTGTGATTGTGTAGTGCGGGGATATGCTAAAGGCGATGTATGTGGAGAGTGAATTGTCGTCAAGCTTCAGCAACAAGTGAAGTGTTCCTAGGCGGTGAGGTGCAGCACGCGCGTGCGGTGAGTGGGGCAGCGGCTCCTAGTGCGGGCCCGCGGGGCAGGTGCGACCACGAATGCAACATCAAGGGTCTTCTCCAAGGGCTATGACCGAATAGGCATGACGCACAGTGGAGAAGGTCGGAGGTGTACGGGTCGGGTCGTCATTGTATCGCTGCATCTTGCCCGGTACCAAAAGCCCGTTGGATGGATGCGCAGTTGGCGATTTAGATTGGATCATCATCCGCGCGAACAGTGAGGGCGAGTACTCGGGACAAGGAGGTATAAGCCATGAAGATAGCCCACTTGCTGTGGCGACCGAAGTCAGCATTGTGAGTCTGCCACCCCCGCGCTCCTATACTCTCCTACAAATGCTCCTACAAAGGCTTGTTGCTGACGCCCACCAAGTTCTCCCGCGTTGCCCTCGAACGCATATTCCACTTCGCCTTCAAGACCGCGGCCACCCGACCCCGTAAGCATCTCACCATGGTGACCAAGTCTAACGCGCAGCGCCACGGTATGGTGCTGTGGGACAAAATCTTCTACGAGATTGCGAAGGAATATCCAGACGTTACGACTGACAAAATGCTTGTCGATGCTATGACGGTGCGTATGGTTCTGCAGCCAAAGTCGCTTGACACCATTGTCGCCACGAACCTGCATGCTGATATCTTGTCCGACTTGGCTGCTGCGCTGTCTGGATCTATTGGAATCGCACCAAGCTCAAACCTAGACCCAACCAGGGAAAACCCGAGTATGTTTGAGCCGATTCATGGATCTGCGCCGGATATTGCGGGCAAAGGCATCGCGAACCCTGTTGGGGCGTTCTGGAGTGCGGCAGAAATGCTAAGTTGGGTAGGAGAGGACAAGGCGGCCGATGGGCTAATGAAGGCCATCGAGAATGTTACCGCTAGCGGCTGTAAGACGAAGGACCTGGGCGGAAGTGAAAATACCAAGGGTGTCACGGATGCCGTTTGTAGGGAGATTGAGACGTTGTTTGGTACGCCTTGAAGTGTTTTAGCATCCCGAACAATGTGTAGACATCATGCGTACGTACCACATGTCAGCCCCGTATTGCTTGCACCGCG
>Ga0265780_10003035_pt1 | contig 22347 bp, 14 predicted proteins | sample P1T30metagenome_FD_192432 | JGI IMG/M metagenome (GOLD analysis project Ga0265780, IMG submission 192432) | Plant litter microbial communities from East Loma Ridge, Irvine, California - P1 T30 | ecosystem: Environmental > Terrestrial > Plant litter > Unclassified | place: USA: California...
AAGGCCGCGACTGACATGCTGCAGTCGGAACACTGGAAGTCCGGTGTGCTGGCAATGGCGCGGTTCCTCTTCGCCGCCCCACGGGATGAGACAGATCAGCTCGATGCGCTGACTCTGTATTCCATGCTGGAGGAGTGGCGGGGGCTCAAAGAGATCACGGGAGCCGATCGCTCTTTCTACGGAGATCTGCTGCGCTGGCGTGGAGAGTTTGATGACTCTGCCCGTGTGCTCACCTCTGAAGACCGCGATGCCCAGCACGACTATTCCCAGAATCTGCTCTCGCTCAATGCGGTGAATCCGCACGTGACTGGTGTGCTGAGCTATAAGGACGCATGGCTCGCAGGTTTCAATGAGCTCTTGGACGAACACGACGTCGCACCGATCTCCCTTCGGGGTGACCGGGTGAGTTTCTATGAGGTGACAACTGATCTTCCCGCGGTGGCAGCGGCGCCTGACGCACCGACCGTCACCGTCATCATGCCGATATACGAACCGAGCGCCGCAACAGACGTTGCCGTAGATTCTCTGCTTCGGCAGACCTGGAACAAGCTTGAAATCATCATGATCGATGACTGCTCTCCCCAAGTGGATGCCGAGGGTTACCCAACCCCCTACCGCCGGCAGCTGGAGGACCTCGCCGCACGCGACTCACGTATTCGCCTCGTGCTGAGCGAGGTCAACCGAGGGTCGTACTCTGTTCGCAACGAAGCGCTGGACCTCGCCACCGGTGATCTGATCACGGTCGCTGATAAAGACGACTGGCACCATCCGCAGCAGATCGAGCTACAGGTGCGGGATTTCCTTGCCACACCTGAGCGAATCGCCAATATGACCAACTGGGTCAGGGTGGACGAACAGCTTAAGTTGATGCTGCGTTCTGCCACAGGCAAGGTGTCTTACCCTTCCATGGCTTCACTGATGTTCCGCAGGGATCCAGTGTTGAAAGACCTTGGTTATTGGGACACAGTGCGGAAATCCGGTGACTCCGAGTTCAAGAGCCGGATGGAGAATTACTACGGGATCGATATCGAGCCCCTCACCCAGGCTCCATTGGCGTTCGCTCTCATGGACGGGGCGAACCTCACCAAGGACGATATGGGCGTGGGGTATCTTGCGCCTGAGCGGCGTTCTTACCTCCGCGGGTACAAGAGCTGGCACCGCGAGATTCGGGAAGCCGATGAGTCGCCCTATATGCCGAAATCCCTGGAGCAGCGCAGGTTCGTGGCTCCTGCCGGGTACCTTCCGGGTGCCCGACCGGAAGGTCCTGCCCAGTATGACGTGGTCTTCGCATCAGAGTTCGGCTTCCTTGCAGGAAACTCTACGTCTTTGTTCAATGAGATATCTGTATGCCTCAACGCAGGGCTCAAGGTGGGCGTGATCCCGTTCCAGAACGGGCTCATCCCCTCGGCGTCCAAACGGCAGTTCAGCCGAAAGATCGATGACCTGGTGCTAACCGGTCAAGTGGATCGTCTGTCCCTGGAGATGGATGCTGAGACGGATCTATTGGTCGTGCGCTGGCCTACTGCGGTACAAGTTGTGCCAGACATTGTTGCCGGGTTGAAGCCCAAGAAGGCAGTCATCGTTTCGAACCACCCGCCTTTCGAACCGAGCGGCGAACGGCGTAGCTACGACATTGGCGTGGTCACCCGCAATATTGAGAGACTCTTCGGCGTCCGACCCCTGTGGGCACCGCAGAGTGAGCAGATCGGCGCCATGATCGCCCCGCTGATGCCTGCATCAGACCTGACCAGTTTCTCCTGGAAGGGCATCATCGAGCTCAAGGACCAAGCCACGCATAATCGATTCCGAGCGGGACGTCCTACTATCGGTCGTCACGCACGCGATGACGCCGGAAAATGGCCTTCCAATCGGCAGGTATTCAAGCACGTCTACCCAGCCGATGGATCGGCGGACGTATGCATCCTGGGAGGCACCAAAGTTCCAGTGCAGAAGGGGTTCCTTCCCCGGAACCCACCCTCCTGGGAGATCTACGCGTTCAACGAGATCAGCGTAGAGGAGTACCTTTCCGAGAAAATCGACTTCTTCGTCTACTTCCACAGTGACGGGTGGCTCGAGGCATTCGGAATGGCGATCCTCGAGGCAATGAGTTTCGGGGTGGTATGCGTTCTGCCGCGACACTTCGAACCAGTCTTCAAGGATGCTGCGGTCTATGCCGAGCCCGACCAGGTGCAGGAGGTGGTCGCAACACTGTGGAATGTTGAGCAGTACGCAGAGCAGCAGAAGAGGGCCATTCGGTTCATCGAGCAGGAATGTACTCCGGTGGCTTATCTGAAGCGCCTGTCCGGACTGGGAGTGAAGGTAGATAATGAAGGCTAAGAAGACGTCAATCAAACACCTCGACAGTGTGGCCCGCCATGCTTGGGAGGGCCCCTCAACTCTCGACGTCGAAGAGCGTGGTCTTTATACCGACCACTTTGAGGGTGAGCAGTATGATTTCATCTTCGCTCCGAAGCCGGAGACCAAGCGACTGATCGTTTTTTTCTCGGGTGACGCCCGCCGCACTACTTTCGAGCCTCCGGTGTTTCAGCGGTGGAGCTGGGCATCGAAGTTCCCCGCAAGCTGCCTGTACTTCTCGGACCCAGCGCTCTACCACCACAGCAACCTTGGACTCGCTTGGTACGCGGGCAACAGCCACGGTGATTACATGGAGCACATCACACAGATCACCCGCTCAGTAGCAGCGACTGTAGGGGCGACGGAGGACCAGGTGTTCTCCTACGGGTCAAGTGGTGGAGGATTCGCCGCGCTACGATTCGCGCGCTATTACGAGGGCCTTCGAGTCATAGCGATCAACCCACAGACTCATCTCTGGAACTACCCGGAGAAGTGGACGAATCGCATGGCAAGAGTGGCCTACGGAGCCGGGAGCCTAGCAGGCGTCCCGGAGGACCAGCAGTACAAGTTCTCCGTGTTGGACCCTGCGGTGGTGGAGGGTGCGAGAAGTATCTTTCTCGCCCAGAACGAACAGGATACTGATCACTATCAGAACCACTACATGCCGTTCACGGAGTTCGTGAGGGCGTCCGGGTGCACCGAAAAGCTCACCAGTCGAGAGTTCTCTGACGCGTCGGGGCACGCCGGAGCAGAAAACCAAGAGACCTTCGACGAGATTCTCAAACTTGTAGATGGCTAACGGAGAGACTATGTCTCCGGAGGGATGCCTACCGGACCCTCGATACGGGTCCAAGCCTACTAAGGGAACTAAGCCGTAGAGTGTGGCTGTAGTGACCGTTCCAAGCGCGTAGCTCCTGATCTGGTTGGTCTCGAGAATAGGCGTTCGAATAACAGCAAGGAGCAACGCGCGAGAATGAAGATGCTAGAGAACCTCCCGATTCCCGGCTTCGTAGCGGACCCTGAATGGGGGAACCGATGGAATGTTGGGGACAATCAGGCAGTGACCGTCTACCTTGACGATTCGGGTAACCTCTGTCTGACCAAGGCTGCGAAGTTCACACTCCACACCGTGTTGAATGCAATCGGATCCGATATTGACGGACCTGCGGAGGGGCATGGGGTCGCCGTTCCCAAAGGAGCTTCGTATACAGTCGCGCTAAATGCCGATAGCAAGGATCGCGTTCGAGCACAGCTGGTTATAAATGAGTTCGATACTTCCGGAAAAAAGCTCTCTCGGCTGTTGATCGAGAACTTAGAGCGGGTTCTCTACGTTCCCACCCCCGGCACGAGCTCCCTCGTGATTTCTTTGCGTACAACCGGACAAGGCACAGTGACAGTTCGTGGACTTGAGTTCAATCCGGCATCAAGCGGCAAGGCATCCCCTGGTGTGCACAAGAACGGCACGTTCGTAGAGCCTGGGACCACGCCGAAGGCTGCCGATCGCGACGTATACGTGTGGCTGTTGCCGGTGCGAAGAGCCCTCTACGACGGCACACCCTTGTCGGTGCTATTCAGTCGCCGGGAAGCATTGGACGCCGTAGGCCAATTTGTCGACAGCAGATTCATGTTGGAGGCCAAGGAAGTCGTCCGACAGTTCGATTTGTACTCAGATCTTGCCACTTCGCAGCTAAGGCGCATGTTCTGGCATGGCCGCAGAGCCGGGTATCTCCTCCATGCTCTACGTGCCCAGGACGAAGTCGTTTCACGAACGCAAAGCGATAAGGATATTTCGGCGCGAGCGATCCTCAGCGCGGAGTATGAGTTTCACCGAGATCCATGGGCGCTGCTTCCGGACCTTCCCAAGATTCCTGCCTACGACTCCGAGGGGCCTGCTTTGCACTTCGTAGGCAAGGCATTGCCTGAAAAGCAGACTGGGTACACCGTGAGAACAAGGTATACCACTGAGGCCCTTACCGCGGGCGGAACAGAGTGCGTCATCGCAGTGCAAGTTGGCGGCAACCACGAAGAAGGCCTCGAAGAGGCAGTTGAACACACCGTCGATGGCGTCCGGACGGTGCTTCTGCCCGGCCCATCAAAGCAGAACGCAATGCGTGCTGACTGGATGAGTCGTAACGCAATAGAGCTTCACGACCTGGTCAGTCGGCTCAAGCCCAGTGTCATTCACGCGCACTCGGACTTCACCAATGGGGCTCTCGCTACTCACGTCGGTAGTTTCACTGGCGTTCCCGTGGTCTACGAGGCTCGGGGATTCTGGGAAGAGACTTGGCTCTCACGAATCTCCAAAGCCCAAGGTTGGGACGATGTCGAACTCCACCTACGGATGTATGGCGCTCCAGAGATGTACGAACTTCGGCGTCAGAGTGAACGCCGTGTTCGCGAGCGAGCTGATCGAGTTATCACCCTGGCTGAGACGATGAAAGAGTTTATTCTGCTAGAGAGCCCGGATGGTGCCATAGAAAGCAGTCACGTGACACTAGCTCGGAATGCAGTCGATCCGCTGGACTTCCCCCAGCCCACGGGCGCCTATCCAGCCCGCGAGGAGCTAGGCATTCCCGAAGATCAGGTCGTAGTTGGCTACATCTCGTCGATTGTTGAATACGAAGGTATCGACACCTTGATCGACGGCTATCACGAACTGTCTAAAGAGCACCCTAACGTAAGTCTATTGATCGTTGGAGATGGACCTTACCTGAATCGCCTCAAACTGCAGGTCGAAAAAAATAGAATTCCAAATGTCATTTTTTCCGGTCGAATCCCACACGAAGATGTACTCAATTACTACCACGCAATTGATATTTTTGTTGTGCCGCGGAGAAGGACTCGAGTAACGGAGCTTGTAACGCCACTCAAGCCTTTCGAAGCGTTCTCGACCGGTAGGGCAGTTGTGATGTCGGATGTGGCTGCGCTGATGGAGATCGCAAGTGATTCCGGCGGAGCCGCGCGAACTTTTACGGCGGACAGTCCACGTTCTCTGGCAATGGTGCTGAGTGAGTTAGTGAAAGATCCGGATCAAAGGCGAGAAATGGGCGCATCGGGAGCGCGATGGGTTCGCCAGAGTAGATCTTGGTCGACGAATGTCCCTTCGTACCAGAGAGTCTACAAAGACCTCAGGGCGCAATTCGGTAGTGAGCATAATCCGCAGAGCTAGCCACTCGGTAGACCGTGGTTTGCTAGTTATCATTTAATGCAGTGCTGAAGTAAAAGTCTAAAGGGGATTAAAGTTTGAATCTAGATATTCTCCGAGCCATGTTGGACAACAGGCATGCCGAAGTTCTCGATTCCATGATTCGAGATGGATCTCCCGTAGAAGGTCTGGATACAGATGGAAACCTCCCAGGGGACCACTACCAGGAGTGCCCAATACCGGCCTATCTTGCGCACTTGTTCATGCCCCGCGCATACACCTTGGCCTCTTGGCGCGCATTGTTTCGCCGTCTAAGGAGGTCAGGGCATCTATCGATGGCAGAGGTCGTCATTACCTCAATTCATGACTACACGGGAAAGCCGTCTGATCTCATAGTATTAGAGGAACTCCGACAGGATATTGCTCTCCTGCGAGGCCGGCAAGACCAGGATTTTCAAGGTTTGGCGGAAGCCCGAGGGCCACGCCTGAGCGACCGGATAGTGCACATCCACCAAGGAAAGAGCTTTGGCGATGCCACTGTTGAGGAGGGACCCTCTTCTGAGGTCACGAGATCTCTCGGATACACACTAGAGTCCGTATTACTGGGCGAATCCGACGTCTCTGGCCAGTTAGGCCCGGGCGTGAACACTCTGCCGGCCATAGAGAACTTCGACTCGATCAGGGAGGGGATACCCGCTCTATTTTCTCAATCGGTCGAGTACCTCCTAGAAATCAAGCCTCATCTGATCAAAATCGAGGCTGACCTATACTCCGCACATACCCTGTTGAAAGCCGCAGCGCTCACAGGCACGAATGCGTGGTGGATTGCAGGCGGGGCAGACGAGGATGCTTGGCTGAGTCGCGCTGAATCCATGCGGGTTGCTTCTTGCCCGCAACATCCGCCGGATCGAGCTGAATGGGCGAAGGATGTGTTGGCGAATTGCATCGAGCTTGCTGACCTTGTTATCGCACCATCGAAAAACTGGATCGACGCTATAGATTTACCAGTCACCCTCACCGATAAAGTGCTCCCAGTAGACAAATTCGAAGTGGTGGATGATCCGCAAAATGCGGACCTCGAAAGTCTCGGTCAGCTGTATCGAAAAAAACTAGCCCCCGCGTTGAACATCCAAAAAAAGACAAGATCAGTCCATTCAGCAGTCACGATCATCTCGGATGCCCAGCTCTCGCGCTGGTCGGCTTGGCTCAAAGACCATGTCCCCGATGGTCTTTCCGAGTGGTTTTCTACGAAAGGCCAGACGGCTCAAGAAATCATCAAGGTAGGGTGGAAGTTCGAAGAATTTTCACCGATAGAGCTAAATGATGAAACTGCCTGGCTGACGGTCGCTAACGAAAATCGTACTTGGGCATTCACTCTCCACACGTGGGAATTCATGGACCCAGTGATTCGCGAATACCTCAAAACGGGGGACGAAGCCCTTCTGGCTTGGGCTGTGAACGTCGCTGTCTCATGGAAGACCGCTGCGCTTTCCCAAGCTGCCGAGGGGTCCATGGCTTGGTATGACATGGCGCTTGCGCTCCGGTCTCCCAGGCTTGTCGGCGTATTGCATCTCGCGGTGCAATCAGGATTCTCCTCGGAAGCGGTGCGCGGACTTCTGGAGCTCGTCCTTGCGCATCAGGACGCTCACGAATCTGAGGCATCATTCATCTCGCGCAATAATCACGGATTCTACGCAGCGTTGGGTCAGATAATACTCTCGCGATCTGCACTGTGTCTGCCGAACATGGATTCTCTCCTGGCGCAGGGCGAGAGTCGCATGAGGTTTATGGCTGAACAACAGTTCCACGAGGATGGTGGACACGTGGAGCACTCTCCGGACTATCATCGAATGCTACTGGGTTCCTTCCAGCAGGCGATATCCCAGGGAGTGATTACTGATTTCGCCGTCCAGCAGCGCATCGAGAAAGCGTCGGAGGCCTTAGGGTGGTTCGTCCAGCCAAACGGCAAAATGTTGCAATTCGGTGACTCGCCTGGCCGAGAGATGGTGTTGCGTACGTCAAAGGCCCTGAGTCCTCATACCAGGTTCATTACGACCGACGGGTTAGATGGGATGCCTAGTCGTCAAGAACTGTTTGTGCTGGAGGACACCGGGTATGCCATATATCGCTCACCTGCCCCGGAGCAACATGGCGACCTCCAGAAGTGTTCGTATCTGGCCTTCGCTGCTGGTTTTCATTCTCGCGCCCACAAACACTGTGACGATCTGTCGTTAATTCTGTGGGATGAAGGTCTTGAGATTCTCGTCGATGGTGGAAGATACGGATATGGACCGCAGCTGGCGTCAGGGTCACCGTTGCGTGCAGAGGGTTTCTACTACGCAGATCCTGCACGTCAGTACGTAGAGTCAGTATGGGCACATAGCACCGTGGCGGTTGATGGGAAAAATCATAACCGGCGCAGGTCTCCGTACGGTTCCGGCTTGGTTTCAGCCGCGACCGACGATCTTGGGTTTAAGGTGGCGGGCCTGGTCCCACACGACGGATGGGACCACTCGCGAGAATTGAGGTATGTACCCGGGAGAAGTTTGTCCGTTGTCGATACGATAAGTGTCGCTGACGAAGATATCCACGAGTACTCGGTTCATTTCAACGTCAATGGTGAGCTCGATCTGGACGTCAAAGACGATGGCACACTGTCTTTGACGCTGGGGGGAGTCCAAGTGGCGACGCTGCTGTCCGATTCTAAAGACTCAGCTCCCAAAGTACTGCGTGGGAGCGAGGAACCTCTTCGAGGATGGAGGTCGATTAAAGACCGCAGTCTCGAGCCGAGCTGGTTTGTTAGTTTCAACGGAAAATTTCGCGGCACTCTCCGCCATGAGACGAGATTTGACTTTAACCGGCTCTCGCAGGTCTGACGATTCGCGAGGAACGACGGCGCGTTCGGCGTCCTGATATGTCTTTATGTTGGGATTTTCGCTTGCTATACTGAATTCACGGTATTTCAACTGTTTTCCTGAACTAATTTAATAGATGTAAAAAGTATATTTCATATATGATTCTCCTTAGCTAGAGTTTAGGGCGGGAAAGATGGGTTTAGCAGAATTTACGGAACCGTGTAGTGGAAACGTGTTGGCAGACACGCCGGGCTATAGGATCACATTCCATTCGGGGGGCTCCTCGGCGAGGGTGCTTCTGGTTACGTTCGGAACGATGCTCAGCGGTCTGGAGAACAAGGGGTTTGGTACCCAATATGCGAGCAAGAAGGGCTATGACCACATCTATGTGGCTCAAGCGCCAGACTCGTGGTATCAGCAGTTGTCTAGACAGCAGTTTTCGAATGCAGTTTCCGATTTGGCTGCGAAATATGAGCGCGTGTTTGCCTACGGTTCGTCGCTTGGGGGTTATGCGGCACTCTATTTCGGGGGCGTTATTGGCGCTCAGGTTGTGGCGGGATCGCCGATAAACTGGGCACACCCATTGATGAGTTCCAAGGAATGGCAGCACGTTGATTTCGTGCACGAGCCGTTGCTGAGCCTGCCTCATCAGCCGCGTCCCCCAATTGTTCTCTACGATCCCATGCGAGCTTCTGATCGCCTCTTTGTGGAAACTCTGGTATCGCCCGCTTTTGGTGGTTCCCGGATCATTCGCCTGCCGTTCAGTGGCCACGCAGTATTTGTGTCCATGCGCGAAAATGGATATCTTGATTCGTTTTTAAGAAATGTTTTTGAGGAAGATGTTGTCATTGATCTGCCACTTGAAAAAGAGGGAAGTTACATATATCATCTGAACCGTGCAGAGTACTTCTTGGATCAGAGTAAAACCCTCGTCGCTGAGTCGCAGTTTAGAGAGTCTTTAAAATGCAAGTTTAACCGGATTGCTGCCGGTAGGCTGGCCAGGCTTCTTAGCTCGCAGAAGCGTTTTTCCGAACTCGACGAGCTATGTGATGAAGGCTTCATTGCTCTCGGTAATACGCTTTTCATGAAAGGTATAAAGAGGGAATAATCGAGAAGTTATTCTCGTAATTGGGTCCCTGTTATGCGATGAACTGTCCTGGGTTGAGTTGGAGATGTGCATTTTCTGGACAGTCCTATTTCCCCTCCAGTGGAGGGCGTCTCCATCAACTTGTGCGCAGTTGACCTGCCACGTTCCAAGTTTCCGTCGTCGGTGGTAGGCTCACGCACGAACTTCATTTATCAGTTCTGTTGGAGGAAATATGTCTAGCTCAATTGGTTTTCTTGCCTATGTTTTCAGTAAAGAAAATTCGGATGAAGTGTTGACGCTCAGGAAGAATCATGCTGAAAAGCACCTCGAGAAGATTAATCGAGGTGCCCTGGTGCGAACCGAAGTTGGAGACGGAGGGAGCGGTTTCGTCGCGTGGTCTCTGCAGAATTCCACAATGAAGTGGGAACCGTACTTGCGTCGAGGCGATGCCGGTGTTGCCTGGCTCCATGTTCCGAGTGTGGCCGGTGGCCCTGACTCCGGTGTGGATGAGTGGGAACTTGCCGACGCCGTACTCGGAGGGCGCGTCGGCGCCGACGAAATCGGTGCACCCTTTGCTGTTGCCCGTTGGCACCGTGGACAACTCGAGATTGTCAACGACATGCTTGGACTCGTGCGTTTGTTCCACTTTCGCTTTGAGGGCGGGGACGTCTGGACCACTCGACCAGGCCTTGCTCACGTCTTTATGGGCGAAGTGCCGAAGAAGAATCAACTTGCCTGGAGCGGCATGGCCACTCTCGGTTGGGCGACCTCGGGTTCCACCCAGCTTGGAGAAGGCCGACAGTTGCCTGGGGGAACGAGGGTCGCAGGGAGCTTACATGCGGGTCGTCGGTCCTTGGACGTTCAGAATGTTTTCGCGAATTGGCTTTACGACGCCCGGATGTCTGATGAACCGGCTCCTGAGACAAGTGTCCGCGACATGGAGCTTTACATGTCCACAGCCAAACGATGGCCACGCAAGGCGATCTCTGACCTGAGTGGCGGGAAAGACTCTCGGGTCGTGGCGGCGATAGGCATACGCACCGGGGCGATAGAGAGCGTGCGCACGATTGCTACCGACCACGGTGAGGTTGAGACGGCGCAACACCTCATGAGTCTAATCGACACGGATGTCACACACCTTGTCGTCCCAAGAAAGGACCCGTCTCGACCCGGCGGAAGCTTCGTCGACCGCGTGAGCTCGCAGCACACGGCTTGGGAGGGTCGGTATCTTTCCACGACGGCATACAACTCAGCTAAGTTCCAAGGATTCGGTCCGGCGGGTGCGCCAACGTTCAATGGACTAGGTGGAGAGGTGATGGCCGGAGGGAATCTCCTCGGAGCTTGGTATGACCGATTGATCGACGCGCCGGGCGACGCAGCGGTCGGCAAGCTTGCAACTATGGCGAACGTTGGTCTTGGCGTGTCAGCTGAAGCCAAAGAGATAGTGGCCTCGGACATCAAACAGTACGTCCCTCGGGCTGCGGACATGGGCATCACCAGTGCGGCGGGCGTTATGGACATCTTCTATCACCTCGACAAGATGCCCAACTGGTCCATCCCCTACGCAACTCCAAACATAATCACGCCACTCTTCGCCCCCAGTCTGCTGAAGTTCGCGGCCCAGCGGACAGGGGCGCCGATGGAGTACGGGGAGGCGCACAGGAGACTGCTGCGGGAAGCGATCCCATCTTGGGCTGATGTTCCGTTCTATAAACCTTCGGCAAAGAAGCGTGCTGTCCAATTTATCTGGGAGCACGGAGACTGGGCTGAGATTCGTGCTTTCGTTGCCGAACGTTCGGAGTCCCTTGAAACATTCGACACGGAAATCACGAGCGCCGTTCTGACCTCCGTTGAGAACGGTGATGCGGCGAAGCGAGAAGAGATCTTCATACAACGCCTTATCTGGGAGGCCACATTCGATGGATATTTGGTTGAGCTGGCTTCGGAAGCTCGTTCGACTGCAGCGGCTATTTCTCGTTCTCTGCGCTGAGCCGATACTTGGCCTGTCGAGGCTTAGGCACAATGTATGACTTGACACGCCGCGTCCTCGCCGTTCGGATAGGCGGCGAGTACTGAGGGTCCTTTGTTGGTCACGCGATGCAGCGCACGCGCCCGGGGAGATTCTTCCCTGCTTCCTTCACACCGCAAGCCACCTCGTGACCCCAACGGCTGGAGGCTGGTTTTAGAGTCGGCCTTTCTGAAACTGTCCGCGCGGGTCTAGTGTCGAACCACAGCGGGTCTCACGTAGCGGTCCCGTGGCTGCGAAGCGTCTGAGGACCCATAGAGCTCTACGTCTTTTGTCCTACTGATAACGTTTCAGGACGCACGCGTTCTCTACTATTTAAAGGATTTACCTCACTTTGAAAGAAAATAACTCGACATTAGTCGTTGTTGGTCTGGGTTACATTGGTCTGCCCACCGCTACGATCCTTGCAGACTATGGAGTTCGGACTATTGGCGTGGATGTTGCACTGAAGACCGTTGACGCGGTCAATCGCGGGGAGGTTCCGTTTGTTGAGCCCGGTCTGCGTGAAGTGCTCGAACGAGTTGTAGCTTCAGGTCTGCTGACCGCGCAGACAACGATGCCCAAAGCCGACGCCTACATTGTCGCGGTACCCACTCCATTCACGGAAGCGCACGCAGCGGATCTGTCCTATATCGAAGCAGCGGCCCGGAATATTGCGCCGATGTTGGAAGGCGGGGAACTCATCATTTTGGAGTCCACTTCGCCACCAGGTGCAACGGAGTTCATGCGCGATGTTTTGGTTCGTGAGTCCAATGGGCTTCGAGGGGACGATCTCCTGGTCGCGCACTGCCCTGAGCGAGTCCTGCCGGGCAAGATCATGGAAGAGATGATCACTAACGACCGGATCATCGGTGGAATTACGCCAAAAGCTGCAGAAGCTGCTCGCGATCTGTATAAGTCTTTCTGTACCGGCGCGCTGCTATTGACGGACGCCCGCACCGCGGAGATGGCGAAACTCACCGAGAACAGCTTCCGCGACGTCAACATCGCCTTCGCCAACGAGCTCTCCATCATCAGCGATCGCCTGGGCATCAACGTCTGGGAGCTCATCGAGCTTGCCAACCACCACCCCCGGGTCAACATCCTGCAGCCAGGCCCTGGCGTGGGTGGCCACTGCATCGCGGTGGATCCCTGGTTCATCGTGGACGCAGCACCAGAACAGGCCAACCTGATCCGGACCGCACGACAGACCAATGACGCGAAGCCCGAATGGGTCCTCGGACGGATCGAACAAGCCCTCGAGGCTGCCGGTGATTCAGCGACCGTGGCGCTGCTGGGTCTGGCGTTCAAGGCCAATATCGATGATCTCCGGGAGTCTCCTGCGCTGCAGATCGCGCAGCGACTTGCAGAGCGCGCCTCCTCTGCGGAGATCCTGGCAGTTGAGCCGCATGTGGAGGAGCTGCCAGCCTCTCTGCAGGGCTTGAGCAACGTCACCCTCACTGCTCTTGATGAGGCCTTGGAACGGGCCGATGTCATTGTGCTGCTTGTTGATCATGACGTGTTCAAGCAGGTTCCTGCGTCTCAGCGGAGTTCTGCCACTGTGATCGACACCCGCGGCACCTGGCGCTAAGCCTGGCTCGGCGTCAGTCCAGTGTCTGGATCTTGCTGCTGTGAAGGAACGTTTCGCGCATTATCTTGAAGCTTTGAGGGTGTCTATCAGCTGATACACGGAGGCAGCCCCTCAAGGTTTTCTCGATAAGTGACTCTGTTACTTCGCCCAGTCGTCGCGCTATGCGCATGCTCTCGTATGTGTTGTCGTGGACGTACCTCAGCTCCTTGAAATGGGAGAGGTTCTCATCTGCATCACGTGCTGCCAGCTTAAACACGTCGAAGCTCAGAGTGGCGATGGCGCGGGCATCTGAATGCTGTCCGGACAGGAGCTGAAGGAGCGTCAGCAGGCGAAGTGAGAGTGCGCTGTTATAAGCCAAGTTGTAATACGACTTGAAGCTGGCATTTTCGAGGAGCGACCTGAGGACTTGGAGGGTTCGGAGAAATTCTCCCGCATTCCCCCTCGCGAGGTACACGTGGTAGAGAACGCACAGGACTGAGATGTGAAGATGCTCCCTGTTGTTTCGTGCGCTGCGGGCCATATTCACGTTTGGTAGCGCAGATAGCGACCGGAGCAGCATCTTCTCCGCGTCCTCAAGGTAGGTCTCGTCGAGGAGCTCGACTCCCTTATAAGCGGCGACGACTGCGGCAGAGACCCTATAACCTTCTTCGCCTCTGAAATGCGTGAATATCTGATCCGCTACGAAGAAGTCCACTCGTGGGTCACCGTTCCGGTCCCGCTGAGACTTGAACTGAGTCTCGAATTCTCGGTTTGTGGCCGGGAAGAGGTTGGTGGCACTAAAAACGGCGGCGTCTCTTGCCCTGTCCGTGATGTGGAAGCTTCGAATCGGCAGGACCTCACCGGGCAACGAAAAATGTAGCGCTCGCCCTGCTGAGGTGGAGTTGATCTCGTGGGCAATTCCGGCACTGTCCGTCACGGAAACAACAAACTGCTTTTGAACTGGATCGAAATTTGGGAACTCGGAGCTGAAAACGATGCGACCGTTTCTCAAATCGCAGATCTCTACTGGATTAGTATCTGTGTCCATAGCTCTTTCCATCGCAGATCATTTAGTTCTTAGTCATTCTACAGGCCGTGCTAGTCGTTCCGGGAAGAGGTTCACCGTGCTAGGTTTTGTATGGATCCTTGCCACCGATGAGACGCCCGGAGGCGCCCCATGATGTTTCTTGACTGCACGTTCCGAGATGGCGGTTACTACAACGCCTGGGACTTTCCTGAGTCTCTAGTCACTGAGTACCTAGACGCGATGAAAGCTTCTGGCGTCGACGTCGTCGAGATGGGTTTCCGGTCGCTGAAGACAACTGGCTTCAAAGGCGCCTCTGCGTACACGACTGATGATTACTTGCGCGGTATTTCCTTCCCTGCCGGACTCACGGTGGGTGTCATGATCAACGCCAGCGAACTCGTGGGCGATGTCTCTTGGGAGACGGCCATAGAGGAGCTCTTCCCAGTCCCCGCAGACGAAACGCCTGTGCAGCTGGTGCGGATCGCGAGCCACGTTCACGAGTTTGAACCTGCGCTCCCTGCCGTCCGTTGGTTGAAGGATCGTGGTTACCAGGTCGGTTTCAACTTGATGCAAGTTGCTGACCGCACCGAGGAAGAGGTTAAGCACCTCGCACGCAAGGCAGCTGAGCAGCCCCTCGACGTCCTCTACTTTGCTGACAGCTTCGGCGGTATGACACCAGACCAAGCGGCCCAGATCATCCAGTGGATGCGCACCGAGTGGGATGGTCCGATGGGTATTCACACCCACGACAACATGGGCCTTGCATTGTCTAACAGCCTTCGAGCCGTTGAAGAAGGCGTCACGTGGATTGACTCCACTGTCACAGGTATGGGCCGTGGCCCAGGAAATGCGCGTACGGAAGAAGTCGCAATCGAAGTTGCTGCGCTGCGAGAGCAGAACATCAACATGGTGCCGTTGATGACGTTGCTTCGGAAACACTTCAGACCGATGCAGGAGCAGTACGGCTGGGGCACGAACCCGTACTACTTCCTCGCAGGCAAGTACGGCATCCACCCCACCTACATCCAGACGATGCTTGGCGACTCGCGCTATGACGAGGAAGACGTGCTCTCGGTCATCAACCATCTGCGGAACGAGGGCGGCAAGAAGTACGACGCAACGACGCTCGCTAGTGCGCGCCACTTCTACGGAGATACCCCTAGAGGGACCTGGGCTCCGAGCGAGCGCCTCAAGGGCCGAGAGGTCCTGCTCCTGGGTGCTGGCCCCGGCGTCGCCGATCACCAGGACGCCATCGAGCGTTTTATTCGACGTCGAAGCCCGCTCGTCATCGCACTCAACACTCAGACGGGCATATCCAGCAGCCTGATCGATATCCGGGTGGCCTCCCACCCAGTTCGTCTCCTGGCGGATGGGGCCAAGCACGCAGAGCTTCCTCAGCCATTGATCGCTCCATACTCGATGCTTCCAGATGACGTGAAGGAATCGCTCTCTGGACAAGATGTTCTGGACTTCGGGCTCCGCGTTGTTCCAGAGACTCTCGAATTTGCTGAGACGTTCTGTACTATTCCCTCGTCCCTGGTCGTCGGGTACGCGCTTGCAGTCGCCACTAGCGGAAAGGCCGCACGGGTCTTCCTTGCTGGTTTCGACGGCTACGGTGCCGATGATCTGCGAGACCAGGAGATGCAGAGCCTTTTTGAGGCCTACAGTGCACAGGAGGCCGCGATTGCGCTCACGGCCATTACCCCGACCCGCTATGGCATTCACACTGAGTCTGTCTACGCGCTCTAGAGCGTCCCCCGAAATATTGCTTCGATTCCCATGAGGTTGTTATGCGTAGCGTTGTCCTGATTCCTGCCCGATACGGCTCTAGCCGTTACCCCGGTAAGCCACTCGTTGAGCTCCTGGGGAAGCCGATGGTGTTGTGGGTCGCGGAGCTCTCTGCGAAGGCGCTCGGGCGTGAGAATGTCTATGTGGCGACCGAAGATCAGCGGATTGTGGACGTCGTCGAAGCTGCGGGCTTCAACGCGGTGATGACTGGTGATGCCCTCACCGGAACTGATCGTCTTGCCGAAGCTGCGCAGAAGATCGAGGCTGATATCTACATCAATGTCCAGGGTGACGAGCCAATCGTCTTCCCGGAGGACATTCTTGCCGTGCGTGACGCCAAGGTCGAACACATGAGTGATGTGATCAACGGTTTCAGCTGGATCGGGGAATCAGAGGACCCGCACAGCGTCAATATTCCGAAGGTCATCACCAACGAAGCGGGCGAGCTGGTGTATATGTCACGCTCTCCACTGCCCGGATTCAAGGACAAAAAAGACGCTCCCGCCGCGTATAAGAAGCAGGTGTGCATCTACGCCTTCACCGCGGATGAACTTGCTGCGTTCAAGAATTTTGGACGCAAGAGCGAGCTTGAACGCAGCGAAGATATTGAGATTCTCCGGTATCTGGAACTGGGCATTGCGATCCGTTTGGTGGAGACCAGGCCGGGGAGTCTCGCGGTGGATGTTCCGGAGGATGTTCAGCGCGTCGAGGCCGCTATGCGAACTCTGGGGCTTTCGTGACCCTGGAGTTATCGCGGTACAACACTCTGGTCTTCGACTGCGATGGCGTGGTGCTTGATTCAAACCGAGTGAAGACTCGGGCGTTCTACGAAGCAGCGCTGCCCTACGGTGAGTCCGCCGCGCAGAAGCTCGTGGAGTATCACGTGAGCCACGGCGGCATCTCTCGGTACAAGAAATTTGCGCTCTTCCTCGCGGAGATGACAGATGGTCGTTCTGGCCCCGGCTTAGAGGACCTGCTGGAAAGTTATGCCACGCGTGTCCGGGAGGGGCTCATGTCTTGTGACATCGCACCCGGTCTGAAAGAACTGCGAGAGGCCACGTCTGATGCCCGCTGGCTCATTGTCTCCGGGGGAGACCAAATGGAGCTGAGGGACATCTTCGCCGCGCGCGATATAGGCGACTATTTCGATGCCGGTATCTTCGGCAGCCCCGACACCAAGGACGAGATCCTCGCACGGGAGCTTTCCCAGGGCACGATCACCGGTGACGCGCTGTTCCTAGGGGACAGTACGTATGACCACCAGGCTTCCACCGCAGCGGGACTGGACTTCGTCTTCGTCTCCGACTGGACCGAAGTGCCCGGATGGGACACCTGGTGTGCTGAAAATGGCATCGCCAGCGTGGGGAGTCTGCGCGAACTCATTTAGTCGGGGCAGCTCGCTCCAGTTTCAGTGGCATACTAATCAGCGATTATGGACACTGACCTTCAACTCGCTATGGGCAACTTGGCCCCATGACTCGGATTCTAGCCAGCCCCGTCTCAGCTCCCGACAGGGGAGGCCTCACCGTCCCGGTTGAGAAATTCGACTCAGCGGATGAGCTGTTCTTCTCCGCAGACCCCGGCGCCCTCCGCTATGAGGTCCGCCTCGATGAGCGCGGAACACTCGATGCGCTCATGGTCAATAAGGGCAGCCGGGCACTCGTCGTCGTCTTCCACGGCGCCATGGTCAAGGGACATCACCACCTGCCCCGGTTCGAATGGCTCCGCACCCTGGATGAGCAGACCAAGTACTCCTGCCTCTTCCTCTCAGACCCCACGCTGACCCTGGACCCTGAACTGTTGCTCAGCTGGTACCTGGGATGGGAAGAGCTTGACCTGTTCCCGGTTCTCTCAGAGGTTGTCCTCAAGGCCGCTCAGGCTGCCGGCGCCGAGCGGATTGTTCTGACGGGCTCGTCGGGTGGGGCCTTTGCGGCGCTCCAGGTCGGGTCCCTTCTCCCCGGCAGCCTCGCCATCGCCTTCAACTCGCAAACCGCGATCAGCAAGTACCACTGGGACGCCCAAGCGAGCTTCCTGCACCGAATCATGCCGGACCTCTACCCCAAGAAGCGATCCAGACGGAGTCGCTGGGCAAAGGTCCTAGGGGAACGCGCGTCGGTCATCCAGCGGTACGCAGCGCCTCGTCAGAACTACGCCCTGGTGGTGCAGAACGTTCGCGATGAACACCACTATGAGCACCATTACCTGCCCTTTGCGGCTGCCGTGCAGGACGGACCTAACGCAGAGCGGATCGTCTTCGAGGAGTACTCGGCCGGGCCATTCCATGAGCCCCCGGGGCGTGAACGATTTGTCAGAACCATTCGCCGCGGCATTCGTATGCTCGATGAGTGGGCAACGTAGGGTAGTGGGGGATTACTGCCGAGAAGGGGACACCAGATGAGCACGGTTGAGGATCTTTGGCGCGCTCGCCTGCTCCAGGGATACATCTCCCGGGGGGCCGAGCGCATCGCCGAACTTGAAAGCACCGCGCTGCGCGGTGCCTCAGCACACATGCGGGAGATCCTGGCCTCCGGTGCCACCTACGGCACCATGACCTACGCCGAGCTTGTCCCGCGGATCCTCGCAGGCACCGTCTCGAGCTACTCCCTCGACATCGAATGGCTGGCACGCTTGGCGGGCGTTGCAGCGCTGCAGAACACCGAACCGGGGGATACCCAATTCGCTGCGGCGGCGCTGCGCATGGTCAATCGCAAGCGCAGGGGTTCCCGCACCAACCGGCGCAAGCTGCTGAAGCTTGAGGCAGAGCTTCTCTTCGAGGAAGGCCACTTCGAGGCACTCGAGGATCTGTTCGCCAAGTACCCCGAAGTCCGGTCCTTCCACTACGACTACCTGGTCACCGATTCCCGCAGCCCGTTCATCCGGCAACGCGGAGCGCTCCCGGAGCACAAATGGATCCAACGCTTCAACCGTCAATTCGATGACCACGAGCTCGCCCCAGTCACTCTGCGCCGCGATGGGGATATCCCGTTCAATCGGCTCACTGCGGCGGGAACTGCCCCGGCGGTAGAAGACGGCGAGCTGGTCACCGTGATCATGACGGCCTATAAGCCTGAGCGGGAGGACGTGCTGCAGTCTGCACGCTCGATCCTTGAGCAGACCTGGCAGAACCTCGAACTGCTCATCCTCGACGACGCCTCGCCCGAAGAGTTCAGTCCGATCCTCGATGAACTCCAGGAGCTCGACGAGCGAGTCCGGGTGATCCGGCTGACCGAGAACGGCGGCACGTACGCGGCCCGCAACGTCGGGATCAGCCAGGCTCGGGGAGAGTTCGTCACCGGCCAAGATGCCGATGACTGGTCCCATCCGCAGCGCCTGGAGCGGCAGGTCAATGACCTGATCCGGCACCCAGATCAACCGGGCAACCAGGTCTACACCGTCAATATGACCGAAGACCTCGTCCGCATACGCCGCGGCTACCTGCCCTTCATTCCCAGCGCGCCCACGCTGATGGTCCGCACCCACATTCTGCAGGAACTGGGCGGGTATCTGCCTGCCCGCAAGGCCAGTGATAATGAACTGCGCAACCGCGTAGCGACCTACGCTCGTATGCCCGTGGGATTGATCAAGGAACCCCTGATCTTCATGCGGATCCTGCCTGATTCACTCTCCCGAGCTGACTTCCGCCCGGGCTGGCAGCACCCGGCGCGGCGAGCGTTCTGGAGTTCCTATAAGACCTGGCATTCACGCGCCACCAAGGAGGAACTCCGGCTCACGGGTGAGACGCGGGCGCCGCTTCACGTGCCCGCGCGCTTCACCGTGCCACCCACGGAACGCAACCTGCTGGACGTCGTCGTCGCAGCAGACTGGTGTGAATACGGGGCGGTCCAGATCGACGCGCTCGAAGAGATCAAGCAACTCCTGGACGCAGGCAAACGCATCGGCGTGATGCACGTGGATAACGCGCTGCACCTGGCCAGATTCGCAAGAACACATATCGGTCCCGTGGAGGAGCTCATCGCCTCCGGGCAGGTCCAGCTGGTCCTGGCCGATGAGGACTTCCACGACGTCAACCTGCTGATCGTGCGCACCCCCGAGCTGCTGCAGTTCATGCCGGCGGGCACCACCGGGTTCACTCCTGAGCGTGTGGTCATCGTCGCGGAGACACCACCGCGCGAGTCGACCGGAGAGGTTACGTACTTGCCAGGGGAGTGCTCCCGGCACGCCGCGGCGTACTTCCGCCGGTCACCGCAGTGGATGACCGGGACTGCCTCCGTGCGTGACGCACTTGCTGATCTCTTGCCTGGAGAGCAGCTCAGCCCGCTGAACTACACCTCTCCCTTTGCTCCGCCCGCGAAGACTCCGCGACGCTCTTCGGTGTCCGCCCGTCGACCGGTGCTCGGACGGTGGACCGGGGCCACTAGGGATGACTGGCCCACACAGGCCCATCACATTCTGAGCATGTGGCCCTCTGCGGCCAGCGCCGATGTTCGGCTTTACGGTGACCCCGCTGCGGCCCAACGTGCGCTGGGTACCACACACCTTCCGGCCAATTGGGTGAACTTCGCGCCCGGTGAGATCCGCCGGTCCAGCTACCACCGCAGCGTCGACTTCTTCGTGCACTACGCCCACACTCCGCCGGTACGGCCCGAGCGTGCGATCCTCGAAGCCATGGCGCACGGCAGCGTGGCACTCCTGCCTCCCTCCTTCGAGCCTGTCTATGGCGATGCCGCGGTCTACGCCACCCCCTCCACAGTGCAGCAGCAGATCCGGCGCTACAGCGAGGACGACGCCGCGTTCTCAGCCCAGGCGGAACGCGGCGCGAGCTTCGCACGGCGCCACGCGTACACGCACTACACAGACCTCATCGACCAGCTGCTAGAGCGACAGCTGGCGGAACAACCTCAGGAGACACTGGCGCTATGATTCGCGGACTTTCCAAAGAACAGCTCGGCCTGATCGCGGTCTACGTGATCGCGCTGATCCTCACGTTGGTTGCTGTGCTGCTGCAGCTCTGGGTCTTCGCCGCCGCCGCGGGTGTGGTGAGCTTCTCCCTGTTCTCGGCCCTGGTGATCCTGACCCTCGCTGCGATGACCCGCACCGCCGATGGAGTTCGTCTCCGGCTCTTCGACCTTGAGGCGAACATCAAACCTGCGAGGACCATGGCGATGTTCCGGCGGATCGATGAGCGCACCACGCAGATGAACCGAACACTGGAAGCCACCGAGGCACGGCTGCGCACGAATGAGGCGCGCACCCTGGCGGGCTTCGAAGAGCACCGGCAGTACCTCGAGGACGAGATCGCACGACTGCGCGCGGAAAGTTCCAGCGCGTCCCGCTAGCTCGCCGCGTTCTCCTGAGCTGGCCGGGCACCGCGCACGTCGTCGCGGATCTGCTGGGCGGTAGCACGCAGCGTGGACCCGTCCGCTGAGAGTTTGCTCAAAAGCAGCTTCGCCTCGGAGGTCAGCCGGGCACGGGAGGTTTCGGCCCCGTAGAGCTCAGCGATCAGCTGCACCTGATGAGCCAGTTCGACCACGGCCTCGTCGTCGTCCTTGCGCAGGATCAGCATGGGGATATGAAGCTTCAGCAGCCGGTTCCAGTAATCGGCCCGCATCTTGCCGGCACGACCGCTGGTCCGGCCGCCCTGGCCACGTCCTAGTGCGAGGATGCCGAAGCAGTCGTGAAGAAACTGCAGCTGGCGCTTGGCCGGGATCTCCGCCCGGGAGACGTGAATCCGGTTCGCGATCGCGCGCACCGGTCCCGGAGATGTCGCTGGAGGGTCCGGCTCCACCTGGCCCTCGGCGTCGTCGGGGGCATCCATGGTGAGGAAGTAGCAGTCCACGTCATCCACCATGGCCACTCGGTCCGCGTGGAGAAACGCGCTGATCATGAAGGGGTGATCGCTGGCGTAGATCAGAGACTCATTGAACCGGTAGCCCAGACCGCGGATGAAGGAGGTCCGGAAGAGCTTCTGCACATGCAGGCTGTTGAGCCAGCCCGAGTGGTAGTCCTTGGTGGCGCCATCCCGGGGTTCCAGGACATTGGGTGCCGAGCGATTGATGCCGACGTAGCGGCCCACCACGATGTCTACTGACCGTTTGCTCGCCGCACGGGTCATCGCGCGCAGCGCCTCTGTGCCGAGATAGTCATCAGCGTCCACGAAGAAGACGAACTCTCCCCGGGCCTGATCCATGATCGCGTTGCGCCCTTTAGATGGACTGCCCGTGCCTTTGTGCTGGAGGACCGTGAATGCTGCCCAGTGTGCCCGCTGCTCATGACTCCGGGCGATGGCGACGGTGTTGTCCGTGGAGCCGTCATCAACCACCAGCACCTCGATGTGCTCGGCACCGAGGGTCTGTGCCGCGATGGAGTCCAGGCAGCGGCTGATGCGTGCGGCCTCGTTATAGCTGGTGATGCCCACGGTGACCAGGGGAGCCTGGCCTGATGTGGCGCGGGGCGGTGTGTCGCGTCGCCGGCTAAGCAGTCTCTTCACGTGTACTTGGTCCTCTGTTTCGCCAGTGAAGTGTGTCGGGCAGGATCTTGCGTTATCAAGTTTATGG
>Ga0265780_10003036_pt1 | contig 22342 bp, 18 predicted proteins | sample P1T30metagenome_FD_192432 | JGI IMG/M metagenome (GOLD analysis project Ga0265780, IMG submission 192432) | Plant litter microbial communities from East Loma Ridge, Irvine, California - P1 T30 | ecosystem: Environmental > Terrestrial > Plant litter > Unclassified | place: USA: California...
ACATGATGGCCTGGTGCCGCGAAGAGCTGACCGGCTACAAGCGCCCGCGCTTCATCGAGTTCCGCGATACGCTGCCGAAGACCAACGTCGGCAAAATCCTGCGGCGCCAGCTGCGCGACGAGAAGGTTTCAGCCTGAATCGTTTAGCTGATTCAGCCGGTGCGCTCGATCCTGGAGCGGCCGGCAGCGACCCGGAAAGTGGCCAGTGCGGCCACTTTTGTTTTGGGGTCGCGCACATCGTCCAGGCCCATCATCTGCGTGCTCAATGCCGCCGGTGTGATCTCCATCATCATGTAGCCGCGCTTGTCGCTGCGTCCGTACCGGGTGTGCGGGTTCATGCCGACGATCTGGTCGGTGCGCGCCTGCGGGCGCGAACTCGACGTCACCGAGGTGCCGCAGAATTCCGCCGCCAGCACCGGGTTGGATGTCGACGCCGGCTTCAGGTAATTTACCCGCAGTTCGCTGGCATAGAAGGTGTGCACGTCACCGGCCAGCACCACTGGGTTGGCGGCGCCGCTTTTGGCCAGCGCGTCGAACAGGCGTGCGCGCGCGGCCGGATAACCATCCCAGCCATCGGTCCAGAAGCGGCCGTCGCCGGAACCCGTGACGGGCACCTGGCTCGATTGTGCCATCGGCGTTTGCTGGGCGAAGATGTTCCAGTGTGCGCGCGAGCTTTTCAATCCGCCTGTCAGCCAGGCTTCCTGCGCCGCGCCCAGCATCGTACGGCGCGGGTCGCGCAGTTCCGCGCAGGCGCGGGGCGTGACCGATGCCGAGCCGCCGCGTCCCGGCGGCGTGCACGCTTCGAAGGAGCGGTACTGGCGGTCGTCAAGCACATGAAAGCGCGCCAGCTGGCCCCAGTCGTAGCGCTGGTACATGTACATGCCGGGAAAGCGGCCGTTCTGTGCCGGCGGCAGGCGCAGCGGCATGTGTTCGTAAAACGCCTGGTAGGCTGCCGCGCGACGGGTCGGGAAGTCGGCGGCCAGGCGCTCGTCGCGCTCTCCGGCGTAGTCGTTGGCGACTTCGTGGTCATCCCAGGTGACGATCCACGGCGCGACGCGGTGGGCTGCCTGCAAATCGGCGTCGCTCTTGTACTGGGCGTAGCGGGCGCGATAGTGCTCGAGCGTGAACGACTCGTTGGCGCGCACGGCGCGTGGAGGATGGTCAAGCTGGAACGCGCCCCACTCATAGATATAATCGCCCAGGAAGGCGACCAGGTCCGGACTGCTGGCGGCAATGTGGCGGTGCGCCGCGTAGCTGCCGAACTGCCAGTGCTGGCACGACGCCACGGCAAGCCGCAGCCTGCCTGGCATGGCGCCTACCGCCGGCGCAGTACGCGTGCGGCCCACCGGGCTGACCGCGCCGCCGTGCATGAAGCGGTACCAGTACCAGCGGGCCGGCGCCAGGCCGCGCACGTCGACGTGCACGCTGTGCGCCAGTTCGGGCGCCGCCACCGCGCTGCCGCTGGCGACGATGTGGCGGAAGGCGTCGTCGGACGCGACTTCCCAGCGCACCGGCAGCGCGATCGGCTTGACGCTTGCCGCATCGAGCGGATCGGGCAGGATGCGCGTCCACAGGATCACGCTGTCGGGCAGGGGCGAGCCGGAAGCCACGCCGAGGCTGAAAGGATAGGCTTGCGGCGCGGCTGCACTGGCGGGAAGCGCCCCTGCCAGTGCAGCCAGGCGCGCCGCCTCCAGCAAAAATGCGCGCCGGCCTTGCTGCATTTAGTGGTGCGAAATGAGCGACTCGAGCGGAGGCAGCTGGCGCGGTTTGCGGTCCGGGCCGGTGGCAACGTACGTCAGCGTCGCTTCGGTGACTTTGACCACGTCGGTCTGCAGGCGATTGCGCTCGGCATACACCTCGACGTAGACGGTGATCGAGGTATTGCCCACCTTGACGATATCGGCGTAGATCGAGAGCAGGTCGCCGACGAAAACGGGATTTTTGAACAGGAAGGAGTTCACGGCGATAGTGGCGACGCGGCCGTTGGCGCGGCGCGTGGCCGGCAGAGAGCCGGCGATATCGACCTGCGACATGATCCAGCCGCCGAATACGTCGCCGTAGACATTCGCGTCGGCCGGCGAGGGCATGACGCGCAGTTGCGGCATCTTGCCCTCTGGCAGACGGTTGGAAACAGGGGCGGCATTTACTGGCGTGGTCATCGTGAATTCTCGTGAAAGGCTACAATCGTCCCGAATTGAACCATAAATACCGGACCCCTGCCATGCGTCGCCAAACCGAGTCTTCCCCGCCCCCACCGTCGAGCGCTTCCCGCCACACCGATTGGGAGACGCTCAAGACCCTGATTCCCTACCTGCTCGTCTATAAATGGCGCGTCAGCGCGGCCTTGTTATGCCTGGTCGGCGCCAAGCTGGCCAACGTCGGTGTGCCGCTGGTGATGAAAAAACTCATCGACCAGCTGACCATCAACCCGGCCAGCCCGCATGCTCTATTGGTGCTGCCGCTGGGCGCGCTGGTGGCGTATGGCGCGCTGCGTTTTTCCACCACGCTGTTCACCGAGCTGCGCGAGTTCCTGTTCGCGCGCGTCACGCAGCGCGCGGTGCGCACCATCGCGCTGCGCGTGTTCCGCCACCTCCACTCGCTGTCGCTGCGCTTCCACCTGAACCGCCAGACCGGCGGCATGACGCGCGATATCGAACGCGGCACGCGCGGCGTTGGCTCGCTCATTTCGTACACGCTGTTTAACATCCTGCCAACGCTCGTCGAGATCGCGCTGGTGCTGGGCTACCTGGTGCTGCACTACGATATCTGGTTCACCGTGATCACCGCGGTGGCGCTGGTCAGCTACATCATCTTTACCGTGGTGGTCACCAACTGGCGCACCCACTTCCGCCGCACCATGAACGACCTTGATTCGAAAGCCAACACCAAGGCCATCGACTCGCTGATCAATTACGAGACCGTGAAATACTTCGGCAACGAAGACTACGAGGCGAACCGCTACGACCACGGCCTGCAGAGCTACGAAAGCGCGGCGGTGCACTCGCAGACGTCGCTCTCCCTGCTCAACAGCGGCCAGTCGCTGATCATCGCCGGCGCCGTCACGCTCATCCTCTGGCGCGCCACGATCGGCGTCATCGACGGCACGATGACCCTGGGCGACCTGGTGCTGGTCAACTCCTTCATGATCCAGCTGTACATTCCGCTCAACTTCCTGGGCGTGATCTACCGCGAAATCAAGCAGAGCCTGGCCGACATGGAGCGCCTGTTCGCGCTGCTCGAGCAGAACCGCGAAGTGGCCGATGCCCCCACTGCCACCGTGCTCGATACCAGCGGCGGCGCGCGCGTGGCGTTTTCGCATGTCGAATTCAGCTACGAGGCCAAGCGCCAGATCCTGTTCGACGTCGATTTCACCATCGCCGCCGGTACCACCACGGCCGTGGTGGGCCACAGCGGCTCGGGCAAGTCGACGCTGTCCCGCCTGCTGTTCCGGTTTTACGACGTCAATGCCGGCGCCATCACCATCGACGGCCAGGACCTGCGCCACGTCACGCAGGAATCGCTGCGCGCGGCCATCGGCATCGTGCCGCAGGATACGGTGCTGTTCAATGACACCATCGAATACAACATCGCCTACGGCAAACCGGGCGCCACCCGTGCCGACATCATCGCCGCCGCGCGCGCAGCGTCCATCCACGATTTCATCGAGAGCCTGCCGGACGGCTACGCCACAATGGTCGGCGAGCGCGGCCTGAAGCTGTCGGGCGGCGAGAAGCAGCGCGTGGCGATTGCGCGCACCCTGCTGAAGGACCCGGCGATCCTCATTTTCGACGAGGCCACGTCCGCGCTCGACTCGAAAGCCGAACAGGCGATCCAGGCGCAGCTGAAGGAAATCGCGAAGAACCGCACCACGCTCGTCATCGCGCACCGCCTGTCGACGGTCGCCGACGCCCAGCAGATCCTGGTGCTGGACCACGGGCGCATCGTCGAACGGGGTACCCACGGCGCGCTGCTGGCGCAAAATGGCCTGTATGCGCAGATGTGGCAGCGCCAGCAGGCGCGTGTCGATGAACCGGTCGCACTCGAACAAGAATAAGGAGCCACTATGGAACAGCAAATCGTCGAAATCCCGGAAGGCCAGGAAGGCACGCGCAACACCGAATGGATCGCCGCGCTGGAAGCGGGCAAGGTGCTGTACCTGCCGCACGCGCCTTTCGTTTTCACGGACGCGGAGAAAAAGCTGCTGACGCCCGATGTGCGCGACCCGAAAAGCCGCAACATCAGTTTTGGTGCGGACAATCGCCTCAAGGGCGGGGCCGGTGACGAAGCCACGCTGGCGCTGATGAGCGCAATGATGGAGCGCTTCCGCACGCAGGCCGAGGCGCTGCTGGCCACGCTGGCGCCGAAGTACACGCAATCCCTCGAGCGCGGCGCGATCAGCTACCGGCCCTCGGTCGTGGAAAGCCGCGTGCAGTCGTGGCGCGCCGACGACAAGCGGCTGCACGTAGATGCCTTTCCTTCGCGCCCGAACCGCGGCCAGCGCCTGCTGCGTGTGTTCAGCAATGTGAACCCGGCCGGCGTGCCGCGCGTCTGGCGCGTGGGCCAGCCGTTCGAGGAAGTGGCGCACCACTTCCTGCCGCGCGTGAAGCCGTATTCAGCGTGGCAGGCGAAGGCGCTTAACGCGCTCGGCATCACCAAGTCGCTGCGCACCGAATACGACCACCTGATGCTGCAGCTGCACGATGCGATGAAGTCGGACGAGGATTACCAGAAGAATGCGCCGCAAGTCAGTTTCGGCTTTCCGCCGGGGTCGACATGGGTGGTGTTTTCGGACCAGGCATCGCACGCGGCGATGTCCGGCCAGTTCATGATGGAGCACACGCTGCAGCTGGCCCCGTCGAAGCAGTATCACCCCGAGGCCAGCCCGCTGGCGATTTTGACGCGCCTGCAAGGCCACGCCATCGTGTAATCAGTAGGTGTAGAACATGCGCTGGATGTCGCGCGTGTTGTTCGTCTTGGTCAGCGCCAGCATCAGCAGGATGCGCGCCTTTTGCGGGTTCAGCGTGTCGCTTGCGACAAAGTCGAGCGCGTCGTCATTGGCTTCGCCATTGCGTGCGAGGATGCCCTGGCCGACGCGGCTGGCGCGCACGATGATCACGCCTTTTGCGCGCGCCGCCTTCAACGATGGCAGCACCTTCGCGGCCAGCGAACCGTCGCCCACGCCTGCGTGGATGAGACCCTTGGCGCCAGCGGCCACCAGTGCATCGACCACGGTCGGGCCGACGTTGGCATAACCGTAGGCGATGTCCACTTGCGGCAGCGAGGTCAGGGCGCTGACGTCGAATTCGGTGTCGGCCGTGTGCTTGCGGATCGGCTGGTGATAGAAGAGCGCGCGGTTGCCCTGGAAGTAGCCGAGCATGCCCAGTTCCGGCGTTTTGAAGGCGTCCGGCGTCGAGGTATTCGTCTTGGTGACGTCGCGCGCGGCGTGGATCTGGTCGTTCATCGCCACCATCACGCCCTTGCCGACAGCGTCGGGACTGCCGGCCAGGAGCACCGCGTTGTACAGGTTGATCGGGCCGTCGGCCGACAGCGCGGTCGATGGGCGCATGGCGCCGACCAGCACCACGGGTTTGCGGCTTTTGACGACCAGGTTCAGGAAGTACGCGGTTTCTTCCATCGTGTCGGTGCCGTGCGTGATGACGATGCCGTCGACATTCGCTTGCGCCAGCAGCACGTTGACGCGCTTGGCCAGCGTCAGCCAGTGCTCGTTGCCCATGTTTTCGCTGGCGATCTGGAAGACCTGTTCGCCGGTGACGTTGGCCACCTTGGCCAGTTCCGGGACCGCCTTGATCAGCGACTGCACGCCGACCGTGGCGGCGGTGTACCCGACGGTGGTGGTGCTGGTGCTGCCGGTGCCGGCGATGGTGCCGCCGGTGGCCAGGATGGTCACGTTGGGGAGCTTGGCGGTCTGGGCGTGCGCGCCGAGTGCCAGCAGCAGGAGGGTCGCGAAGAGCAGGTTGATGAAGCGTGCAGCGGGTGACATCATGGATTTTCCTTGTGAAAAAGGCTTTCCGATGTGGGGAAAGCCTCTGGTCGGGCGTGCAGGCGAAGCACGATCAAATGGTGGTTACCGCAGCGGCGCCGCGGCGATATCCTTCGATGGCGCGAGCGGGTCCTGCAAATCGCCCTCCCACTTTGCCACGACGGCGGTCGCAATGCCGTTTCCGATGACGTTCGTGGCCGAGCGTCCCATGTCGAGGAAGTGGTCGATCCCCAGCAGCAGCAGCAAGCCCGCTTCCGGAATATTGAACTGGCCGAGCGTGGCGGCAATCACCACCAGCGATGCGCGCGGCACGCCGGCGATGCCTTTTGACGTCACCATCAGCACCAGCATCATGGTCATCTGCGTGCCGATGTCCATCTGGATGCCGTACGCCTGGGCGATGAAGACGGTCGCGAAGGTGCAGTACATCATCGAGCCATCGAGGTTGAACGAGTACCCGATCGGCAGCACGAAAGCGGCCAGGCGGTTGCGCACGCCGAAGCGCTCGAGGCCTTCCAGCGTCTTCGGAAACGCCGCTTCGGACGACGCGGTGGAAAACGCCAGCAGCGTCGGCTCGCGCAATTCCGTCAGCAGGCGCAGTACGCGCGGACCCAGGAACAGGCCGCCGATGAGGGTGAGCACTACCCACAGCAGCGCGATGCCGATGTAGAACTCGCCCATGAATACGCCGTAAGTCGACAGCACCTTGACGCCGCTGTTGGCGACGATGCCGGTCACCGCTGCAAACACGGCGATCGGGGCAAAGTTCATCACATAGCTCGTCACCTTCAGCATCACGTGCGCCACGCCGTCGATGGCTTCGATCAGGGGCGCCGCGCGCGGGCCCACAGCGGCAGCGCCGACGCCGAAGAATACCGAGAAGATGACGATCTGCAGGATTTCGTTCTTGGCCATGCCATCGACGATGGATGTGGGCACCAGGTGGACGATGAAGGTCATCATCGACATGTCGGCAGCTTTCACGCCCGATGAAGCACCCACCGGCGGCACTGCGCCGGACAGCGCCAGCGCATCGCCCGGACGGAAGACGTTCACCAGGATCAGGCCCAGCGTCAGCGAAATGACGGAAGCGATGATGAACCAGCCCAGGGCCTTGGCGCCGATGCGGCCCACCTCCTTGGCGTCGCCCATCTTGGCGATGCCCACCACCAGCGTGGCGAACACCAGCGGCGCGATGATCATTTTAATCAGGCGCAGGAACAGCGTGGTCACCAGCGACATCTTGTCGGCGAAGGCTTTGGGATCGGCCAGGTTCAGGTTGGCGATGTAGCCGACCACGATCCCCAGCACCAGGCCGACGATGATGTAGAGGGTTAAGCGATTGCGTTTATTCATGTGCTGCTTCCTGTGGTGGACCGTGCGGGCAGGGCAAATGCGCTGCGCTCGCGATTCTGGGGCAAAATGCTGCGGGTGAGCGCCGCAGTGGCTGATCCCGGCGCGGGTTCTGATGGTATTGACAAGAATCAAAGTATCATGGGCGAGGCGGGTACTGTCAAGCTTGCGCGCCTCTCTACAGTGACAACCGGCTAAGCAGAATGATTGAACTCGACAAGGTCAGCAAATGGTATGGCGCCTTCCAGGTGCTGGGCGAGTGCAGCACCACGGTCGCGCGCGGCGACGTGGTAGTGGTGTGCGGGCCCTCCGGATCGGGCAAATCGACGCTGATCAAGACCGTGAACGGCCTGGAACCGGTTCAGCAGGGCACGATTCGCGTCGACGGCATCACCGTCAACGATCCGGCCACCGACCTCCCGGCCCTGCGCGCGCGCATCGGCATGGTGTTCCAGAATTTTGAATTGTTCCCGCACCTGTCGATCCGCGCCAACCTGGCGCTGGCGCAGGTGAAGGTACTCAAACGCACGGAGGACGAAGCCAATGCGCGCGGCCTGGCGCTGCTCGAGCGCGTCGGCCTGCTGGCCCAGGCCGACAAATTCCCGCGCCAGCTCTCGGGCGGCCAGCAGCAGCGCGTGGCGATTGCCCGCGCGCTGGCGATGGACCCCGTCGCGATGCTGTTCGACGAGCCGACGTCCGCGCTCGATCCGGAAATGATCACCGAAGTGCTGGACGTGATGAGCAGCCTGGCGCAGGAGGGCATGACGATGATGGTGGTGACCCACGAAATGGGCTTTGCGCGCAAGGTGGCCGACCGCATCGTGTTCATGGACCAGGGCCGGATTGTCGAGGACACGCCGCAGGAACAGTTTTTCGCTGCCCCGGCCTCGCCCCGTGCGCGCGAATTTTTGGCCCGGATACTCCACTGAGGACGCGGTAAAATGACGGCTCGCGAATCCGAGAGCTGCCATGTCCATCACCGATACCCCCACCTCCCTGACCATCATCCGTCCCGACGACTGGCATTTGCACCTGCGCGACGGCGCGGCGCTGGCCAGCGTGCTGCCGCACAGCGCGCGCCAGTTCGCCCGCGCAATCGTGATGCCGAACCTGAAACCGCCGGTGACCACCACCGCCCTGGCCGCCGCTTACCGCGACCGCATCCTGGCTGCGCTGCCGGAAGGGATGCGCGGATCGCCGGACCGATTCGAGCCCCTGATGACGCTGTACCTGACCGACAACACCGATCCGGACGAGATCCGGCGCGCCCAGGACAGCGGTTTCATCCACGCCGTGAAACTGTACCCCGCCGGCGCCACCACCAATTCCGACTTTGGCGTGACCGACCTGCGCAAGTGCTACAAGGTGCTCGAAGCCATGCAGGACGTGGGCATGCCGCTGCTGGTGCATGGTGAGGTGACCGACCATGACATCGACCTGTTCGACCGCGAGGCCGTGTTCATCGAGCGCGTGATGCGCCCGCTGCGGCGCGATCTGCCCGAGCTGCCGATCGTGTTCGAGCACATCACCACGCGCGACGCGGCCCAGTACGTGGCCGAAGCCGACGGCCCGATCGCGGCCACCATCACGGCGCACCACCTGCTCTACAACCGCAACGAGATCTTCAAGGGCGGCATCAATCCGCATTACTACTGCCTGCCCGTGCTGAAACGTGAAGAACACCGGCTGGCGCTGGTCACCGCGGCCACGTCCGGCGACGAGCGCTTCTTCCTCGGTACCGATTCGGCGCCGCACGCCATCGGCGCCAAGGAAACCGCCTGCGGCTGCGCCGGGTGCTATACGGCCCTGCACGCGATGGAGCTGTATGCCGAAGCATTCGAGCAGGCCGGCGCACTGGACCAGCTGGAAGCGTTCGCCAGCCTGAACGGCCCGGCGTTCTACAACCTGCCGGTCAACAGCGGCACCATCACGCTTGCCCGCGAAAGCTGGACCCTGCCGGCCACGGTCGCCATGGGCGAGACGCAGCTGGTGCCGCTCAATGGCGGCCAGCAGATCAACTGGAAAATGCGTTAAGCCATGCAGTCGATCGACTGGCAGCAACCGTGGTACGACGCGGTGCGGCCAGCGTATGCGCGCTTGCCCCGGCACGATGAGCACTTCATCGACGCCTTCAATACCGGCGCCGCGGCGCAGGACCTGCGCAACGCCAGCGGCCAGCCGGTGCGCTTCGTGCCGCAGTCAAATCTGCCGGAAGGCCGCGCCTACGAGGAATTCATCGGCGCCACGGGCCAGGTGCCCACGCGCGCCAACCTGCACGATTACTTCAATGGCCTCGTTTGGCAGACCTTCCCGCTGATCAAACGCCAGTTGAACGCGCTGCAGGCAGCCCAGATTGCCGCGGCAGGCGTGGGTAAATCGCGCGGGGCGGCACGCGACGGCGCCACGATATTCGACGAGAACGCGGCGCTGCTGCTGGTTGTCGACGACGATGAAGGCCGGGCCCTGGTGGCCGATCTGCAGGCGCATCGCTGGCACGAGGCCCTGGTCGAACGGCGCGCGATGTTCGGACGCTGCGCCGAGGTCTGGCTGTTCGGCCACGCGCTGATGGAAAAGCTGGTGGCGCCGCGCCTGGCCATGACGGCGCACACGCGGGTTGTCTATGCCGATGCGGCGTTTTTTGGTCTGCCGTTCGACGCGCGGCGCGCCTGGATCGACGCACAAGTCTCTGCCGCGCTGGCCACCGAAACCCTGAGCACGGCCAGTTTTACACCGCTGCAGGTGCTGGGTGTGCCACACTGGTGGCCGAACCAGGACGCGGACTTCTACGCCAATACCGACATCTTCAGGCCCAAGCGCCTTTCAAAGGAATGACATGATGAGTGACACAACCACGACCAGATGGGGCATCATCGGCACCGGCAAAATTGCCAAGGCATTCGCCGCAGCGCTGCGCGAGACACCGGGTGCGGTACTGGCCGGCGTGGCCTCGCGCAGCATCGGCAGCGCGCAGGCATTCGCACGTGAACAGAATGTCCTGCAGGCCTACGGCAGCTACGCGGACCTGGCCGGCGCCAGCGATATCGACCTGGTCTACATCGCCACCCCGCATACCGAACACGCCGCCAACGCCACGCTGGTGCTGGAAGCCGGCAAAGGCGTGCTGTGCGAAAAACCGTTCACGATGAACCGCCCTGAAGCCGAGCGGGTCGTGGCGCTGGCGCGCGCCAAAAAACTGTTCCTGATGGAGGCGATGTGGACGCGTTTCATGCCGGCCCTGGCCGAAGTGCGGCGCATCATCGCCAGCGGCGAAATTGGCGCGGTCAACCAGGTCACCGCCGATTTCGGTTTCACGGCCAGCTTCGATCCCGCCCACCGGCTGTTCAACCGTGAGCTGGGCGGCGGCGCGCTGCTCGATCTCGGCATCTATCCGCTGTCGATCGCCACGGCCTTGCTGGGCCCCGTGGCATCGGTGACGGCGCAGGCGGAAATCGGTGCGACCGGGGTCGACCTGAATACCGGGTTCATCCTGCGCCACGAAGGTGGTGGCATCTCGACCTGTGCATGCTCGATCACGACGCATACGCCAGTGGAACTGACCGTGTCCGGCGCGCGCGGTTTCATCCGCATGAACACGCGCTTCCACCGCGCGGAATCGATTACGGTCACGCCGGCCGATGGCCCGGCGCGAACGGTCGCCACGCCGTTCCTGGGCAATGGCTATGTGCACGAAGCGATCGAGGCGCAGCGCTGCTGGCACGCGGGGCTGATCGAAAGCCCGGGCATGACGCACGATGAAACGCTGGCGTTGATGGGCGTGATGGACACCATCCGCGCCCAGGTCGGCTTGCGCTACGGCGCCGACGACGCTTTCGCGGCCTGAGCGCGCGCCATCTGCGCGCTGGCCGCGTCGACGCGTTTCAACAGCTCGGCGTTGAGCGCGCGGGTGTGTTTCGCCATGTGCTTGCGCGCGTGCGCCAGTTCGCCGCCTTCGCGTTGCGCCAGTTGCGCTTCGCCGTTGGCGGCGGCCCAGATGAACAGCTCGGCCCGTGTTTCGAGGCTGCCGAAACGCTGGGCCAGCGTATCGAACAGGGCGCCGGCCTGCTGGCGCATGCCTGCCAGATCGTAGGCGCGCGCCAGCAGCAGGCCTGACTGCTCGGGACGGAAATTCGGATTGGCGTCGCGCACCGGCTCGAGCATGGCGATGGCCACCTGCGGCTGCCCGTTGGCCAGTTTGGCGCGCGCGGCACCCAGCTTGATCTCATTGTCGTTCGCGAACGGACCTTGCAGGCAGGCGTCGTACTGCGCCACCGCTTCGGGAACCTTGCCGGCGTCGAGCAGCGCTGCCGCCAGGACCATCTGGTTGTGCGCGGTCGGCGTCAGGTCGAAGGCATGCTGGGCCGCGCGCAAGTCGCGGCCCGGATCGAGGCTCTTTTGCAGCGCCGCACCGGCCTTGCGTGCGCCGCTCTGCAGGCGCGTATCGGGCAGGAAGACCACGGCGAAATACACCACGCTGCCCAGCATGGGGAACGCGAACAGGATGAACAGCCAGTACAGCTCCCGGCCCGTGCGAACTGCATGGATCGCGAAGAAAACGGCGACGATGACGTGAAGTCCGATTCCAAAAATTGGCATTGCTGGTCCTGACAAATGAATGGCGCCCCGGAGCGGGCGAACCTGGTTCGGCTCGCCAAGGCTAACTGTTTATAGAATTCAACAGTCTCTCCAAATGTCACGGCAGGGAAGTTTTTTACGTAGCCATACAGAAAAACAACACCTGCCGCCGGATGAACCGCCGCCTAGACCGGCATGGCTTCAATCAGGAGCGCATGGGTGAACTGCGCGGTCATGCGGTGCAGTGGGCCTGCGGCTTCGCCCAGGTCGCGCCCGTCGACGTAATCGCGCAGGCGCCACCGTCCCGCGCCAAGGCCGCGCAGTTCGAGCGGGCCATTCCACTTCGGCGCATAGAACGCGAAATACAGGCGGCCGTCCTTTTCGATGGCATGGCCTTCCGGCTTGTCGAAACCGATGTCGTACAAGTGGCCGCGATAGACACCCTGCGGCAGCATCTTGTCGCGGTAGATGCCGATCCATTTGCGCCATGCGACTTCGCGCGCGGGTGTGAGCAGGAAGCTGTCTTTTGCCTTCGGGTCGATCGGCCACGTGAACTTGGTCGACACCACCGCGCCAATGCCGACGCTCGACGCGAAGTCGTCGCCGCCGTCGCTCAACTCCACATGGTCGCCCGCGTAGGCAGCGGACGGTCCCATCAGCGCCTTCAACGTCTTGCCCTTGTGGCGCACCTGCCAGGACGACAGCGGGTCGGAGGCGGGCGCCTGGTTCATGTACGGGAAGTTGTGGAAGGCGTAGGAGGTGCCGCATGGGCACAGCTCGACCACGGCGTGCGGATTAACCTCGCGCGCGGTGTCGTAGACCATCTTCCAGAAGTCCTGCAGCTTTTCGAACGACTCCTCCGGCCGCGCGTGCTTGTGGGCCGGGTTATGGCAAGGCGCCACGCCGTTCAGGTGCTGGCCGTCGATCTTGAGCCCCTGGTAGCCCCATTCGCCGAGGATCTTGCGGATCCACGTGCGCGTCATCTCGATCGTGGGGCCATAGGCAGGGCACAGGTAAAAACTGTTCCACCATGTGATCATTTGCGGCGCGCCGTCCTTGTCCAGCAGGAGCATGTCCGTGTGGTCATGCAGCAGGTCGGAGCCGGGGTCCACCGCCAATGGCGTGATCCACAGGCGCGCCTTCAGCCCGGCGTCCTTGATGGCGCCGACGAGATGGCGCATGTCGGCGTCGCCGTTCGGGAATTTTTTGGGGTCGAGTTTCCAGTCGCCTTCGTTGTTCTGCCAGCCATCGTCGAGGACTGCCCATTCGAGGCCCAGTTCTTTCGCCTTTTGCAGCGTACCCACCATCAGGGGTACCGTGAAATCGCGCTCGTAGCCCCAGGCACACCAGATCGGCTCGTAGCTTTCGGCCGGGGCGTCAGGTGCACGCAGGCCACGTTCGCCCATGACGAGGCGATAGCGGTCCAGCGCCGCAAAGTAGTCGCCGCGGTGCAGGGTGAGGAATGTGTCGAAGGTATCGAGGGATTCGCCCGGCGCCAGCGTCGCGGCCTGGTCGAAGGCAATCGCGATCGCGGCGCCTTGCTTTACTTGCTTGACCGGCAGCGAGACCAGGCGCGGCACGGTGTCCAGATGGCCTACCGCCAGGCCGCAATCGCGTTGCCAGACATCGGCCGCCGGGGTGCCGCCGCCGTAATCGGACGCGTTCATGCCCATGAAGTTGCGCTGGTCGAAGCCGCGGACGAGCGGCTGGACCCAGTCGCGCCGGTCGGCGTGCGTGGCGCCGGAAAAGGTCCAGAATTGCGGCGCCACTTTGCCCTCGGCCGCAGGGCGCAGCGTGTGGCCGCTGGTGAGCCAGCCTTTTACCGATACCGGCTGGTCGCCCGTGTTTTTGTAAGCGACGCGAATGACCGCAAAGCCGGGATGGCGGGCGTAGAACGTCACCGACACGGTTTTTTCGATGCCCTGGCGCGACCTGCCCGTGAGGCGGTGGCGTATGCCTTCGCCGTGCGGACCGTCGACGCGGTCGGCGGCCTGCGCACCGAGGGCGAACTGTTCGACCCATGCGCCGTCAGCCAGTTGCAGGCGCTCGCTGGCCCCAAAATCCGTGACGGCGCCGGGGTGCTGTCCCACGCGCGAAATCACGCGGCAGCGCATCTGGTCATCGAACTCCAGCGCCAGTGCCGTGTCGCCGATGCGCGCAACATGCTTGTTCGTTGCGGCGATCGCCGGTGCCAGCGCGCTACCTGTGACCGCTGTGCCGGCCAGCCATTGCAGCAAGGTGCGGCGTCGTGCGTCGTGTTGGTGTCTCATCTCATCCCCGTTCTTGTTGAAGGCATCAGCCGCCGGATGACACGGCTGCTGCCGTGCCCTATACCAGTACTACCCGTGCGCCACGCGCACGCAATGCTTTGACCATCTCGTCGGGCACGCCGGTGTCCGTGATGATCTGGTCGATCTGGCCGATCTTGGCGATCACGGACAGGCTGCGCCGCGCGATTTTCGACGAATCGCCCACCGCCACGACGGTGCGCGCAATTTCCAGCATCCGCGCGTTCAGACGCGCTTCGAGCAGGTGCGGCGTCATCAGCCCGATCTCCGGGTCGAGGCCGTCGAACCCCAGGAACAGGATGTCGGCGTGCAGTCCCTGCAAGGCGCTTTCCGCCTGCGGGCCGCCCAGCGAATACGAACTCGGACGCAGTACGCCGCCCAGCATCACCAGGTTCACGTGCGGTGCGCCGGCCAGCAGGACGGCAATGTTCAGCGCGTTCGTGATCACGTTGATGGCCTGCAGTTTCAGGCCGCGAATCTGCTTGGCAATCTCGGCCGTCGTGGTGACCGAATCGAGCATGATGGTCTGGCCTTCGCCGATCAGCTTGACCGCTTCCTGGGCGATGCGCATTTTTTCCGGGCGGCGCAGCGTCTGTTTCACGACCAGTGGCAGGTCGGCATCGTCGCTTTGCGCCAGCGCCCCGCCACGCGTGCGCACGATTGCGCCAATTTCCGCCAGCGCGTTCAGGTCGTTGCGCGCCGTGACCTGCGAAATGCCGAACATCCGCGCCAGTTCCGCCACCGTGATCTTGTCGCGCTGTTGCACCAGCTCGCGGATGCGCCGGTGGCGCTCGCCGACCAGCAAACCTGCATTCGCCGCTGGCGTTGAAGCTGACGCTGGCGCTGATCGTGCATCGCCGGACGTGCTTTGCGCCGCGATTTTTTTTGTTTTGTTCATTTCCGTTTCGTCCACCGCCGCAGCGCTGGGCCTTTCGCTTTTGCCTGAGAGTTTCTCTCGATGATACAGGAGAGTCACCCGCCGGAAAATGAAAACGAAAGGAAACGAAAATTGGTTTCATTAACCCTTGACTGCTGGTTTCCATGCGGTGGGATAGCGCTTTTCCGCATTCAGGCGGTACAGTTTGTCGACGACCTGTCTCGGCAGCGCCAGTCCGGTTACTGGCGCATCGAGTTCCGGCACCGCCAGCGCATCGCCGGTATTGAAATAACGCCAGTCACGCCGCCAGACAGTATCCAGGTCGGCGCCAAAATCGGCTTCCGACTGTTCGGCTGATTGCGCCAGGTCGGTGCCGTACATCAGGCGGTCCTGGTACCGGATGAAGAAGAGGCGCACGCGCTCGCGGTCGCGCTGCGACTGGTACTGCACCTGCCCGATGCGCGCCGCCAGGTCGACCGACACGCCCGGATGCGCGTCGAGAAAGGCGCCCAGCTTGTCGACATCCCACTCCATCGACGCCATGTGCACGCCGACGAAAGGCATGCGCGGATGGCGCGCCAGCAGGTTGTCGCGTGCGGCCATCTGAGCGGCATAGCTCGGCATCTCCGGGTGCAGGAACATGTGATAAGCAGGGTGATGCGCAAAGTATTCACGGTCGCTATTGACCGTCATCCGGTCGAGCGGCAGCCAGCAATTGTGCGGTTCCCCCTGGTGGCCGAGCACGACGACGCCGCGTTGTTCAAGACCCGTGAAGAGCCTATCGAAGCGGGCATCGTCGACCATCACCAGGCTGCCCTTGGCATCGCGCAGCGCCATGCCGATATTCTTCCAGACCTTGACGCCGACAGCGCCGTCGCGCCGCGCCGCATCCAGCTGCGCCAGCGTCGCCTGCGTCCAGCCGGGCGCTTCGAAACCGGCAGTGGCGAACGTTGCGACCCAGGCCACCTGCTGCGGGTGCGCTTTCGCCAGCGCGCCAGCGACCTGGCGCTGCTGCGCCAGCGGCGGGAAGTCGGGGTAATCGACGTTGATCGTCAGCGCCTTGAAGTTGTCGCGCGCGGCGATCTGCAAGAAGCCGCTCTGCTCCTTGCCATGCAGGTGCAGGTGCGCATCGATTTTGACGACCCGTTCGAAGTCGGCCGTGCTGTAGGTGACGTCGCTTGGCACGGGCGCCGCGGCAAAGGCAGCGCCGTGCACCGCCAGGACCAGTCCGAGAATGTTACGCAAGCATGGCATCGCACGTCCTTGGAAAAATAGTATCAGTGATCTGCATGGAAATCGGCCAGGCGGCGGCAGGCGGTGGCATCGAGCGCCTGGCCGGTCCTGGATGCGGCGTACAGGGCCGCCCCCAGTACCGGCGCGAGCGCGGGCGATTGCAGGCGGTACGGAAATGCACGCGCCGCCAGTGCACGGGTAAACGGCGCCAGCAAGGGGCTGGTGGCACCGAACAGCCCACCCGTGTACGACACCGGGAGGGCAACGTACGGTGCCACGCCGAGCGCCGCGCGCACGGCATCGACCATGCCGGCCAGTTCATCCGCGGCGGCGTCGAGGATGGCGCCGGCCTGGCCGTCGCCCAGCGCGGCAGCGTCGCTGACCAGCCGCGCCAGCTGCGCCACGCGGCTGCGTTCCGCATACAGGGAACTGTAAATGACAGCGCAGATATCCAGGTCGTCCGCCAGTTCGAAGCGCGCGCGCACGAGGCCATACAGCGGCCCGCGCGGCGTGCGGCCGTCGCTCATGCGCGAAAACAGCGTCAGGCCGGCGCGCGCGATCCAGTAGGCCGATCCTTCATCGCTGAACAACTCCCCCCAGCCGCCGGCACGGGCGCGCTGGCCGAGATATTCGCCATAGGCCATCGATCCGGTGCCGGCGATGACGCTGATGCCATCGCTGCAGGCGAGCGATCCCGCCCAGCTGCACACCATGTCGTTCCCGCACAGGTAGCGGTCGTGCCCCAGGATCGCGCGCGGCAACGCATCGAATTGCGCCTGCACGGCGCGGTCCTCGCCGTAAGCGGGCAAGCCGAAGAACGCAAATGCCAGGTCGCCGGCCGCCACGCCAGCGCTGGACAGCACGGCCATGCAGCCGCGTGCCAGCATGGCGGCCGCCTGTTCCATGCCCACTTCCAGGTGGTAGGCGCTCTTCTCTTCGTGCATGGCCAGCACCGCGCCGTGCGCATCGACCAGCGCGAACGCGGTCTTGGTGCCGCCGCCGTCAACGCCCAGGAACATGGCCGGCTCCGGTCGCGACAGGGTAGATGGTCACGCCGCGCACAACCCGGTTGACCGTGCCCGAGACGCTGGGCGTGTCCGGGCGCAGCCCCAGCTGCAGCGACTGCAGCAGCGCGAAGCTCTGGCAAAACACGATGTACGGCAGTGCCAGCGCCAGGTCGCCCACGTCTTCCAGGCCATCGAACGCGATGCAGTCGCCGGCCAGCGCTTCAGGCCGGCCGCTCAGGGCCAGCACGGCGCCGGCACGGCCGTCGCTGCGCAGTTCCTGCAGCAGGTCGAGGTCATAGCGCCGTGCGTGCGGGTCGTTCGCCAGCATGACGACCACCAGCGTGCTGCCATTGATGATGGTTTTGGGGCCGTGGCGAAAACCCAGCGGCGAATCGAACAGCGCCACGGTGGCGCCATCGGTCAGCTCCAGCAGCTTCAACGCCGCCTCACGGGCCAGCCCGCGCAGCGCATTGCTGCCCAGGTAGACGACGCGCGCGAAGCGCCGGGCGACCAGGGCGTGCAACTGCGGCAACTGCTCGTCAAGCATGCGGGCGGTGGCCGCCGCGATGGCGCCGACGTCCGTGCTTGCAACGATCTTGAAGGCCATGGCGGCGGCCAGGAGCATCGACGTGAAGCTTGTCGTCATGGCGAAGCCGCGGTCGTGGGTCGCGTCAGGCAACAGCAGCACGAACGCATTGGTACGGTCCTGCGCCATGCGGTGCAATTCGCCATCGGCGTTGCAGGTGATGACGAGATGGTGGACTTCGTTCAGCAGCTGGTCCGCCAGGGCGACCGCGGCCACGCTTTCGGGGCTGCCGCCGGACCGGGCGAACGACACGAGCAGCGTCGGCACCCCGGCCTGCAGGAAGCACGCGGGACCGGACACGAGGTCCGTGGTCGGTACCGCTTCGGCGCGCCATCCCTGGCCCAGCATGGCGGGCGCCAGGCATTCGCCGATGAACGCCGACGTGCCGGCGCCGGTCAGCACGATGCGCAGGTCGGAGCGCGCGAGCAGCGGCGCGAGGAACGCGTCGAGCGCCGGGCGCTGTGCTGCGAGCAGGGCGGCGATGTCCGGCCAGACCGATGGTTGCTGCGCGATTTCGCGCGCGGTGGTGGCGCCGCCGGCGCTGTGCCAGACGGTGGGGTCGATGCCTAAAACGTGGACATTTGAAACGGTGGTGGTTACTGCTGACATGCGTCTGGCTCCCTGATGACGGTGTCCGCCGTGCAGGCGGACAGATACTGGCGCAGCACATGGGCCACGCCTTCTTTCAATAAATCGACTGGTGTGTTCTGCAGGCGTCCGGCGCGCACCGCCTGGTACTGCTGCGGCAGGTACTGGCTCAACAAGGTCAGTGGCGGCACCGCGCGCGCCAGATTCGCCAGCAGCTTGTCCTGCGCCGCGCGGATGACCGGGTGCGGCCAGTAGTAGCGAATCCGGTCGCTGAGGCTGAATTGCTGGTCGAAGCGCGCGCGTCCCGGCACGCTGCTGTAGTACTTGCGCCAGTACTCCGGCTCGCGTGCCATCACGTCGAGCACCACTTCCTTGAAATCGGAGGCATCATCGAGCAGCATCTCGGACTCGATGTCGGCCAGCGCCCACAAGGTTTCGCGCAGCGCGAAGGTAAGGCCGGGGCCGACCTTCAGGATGGCGAAATGGCCGCGCACCAGCGCCGCCAGGTTGGCCGGCGTCTGGTAATCGGTCGAATGGGCTTCGTAGACGAGTGTCGGCTCGCTTTCAATGAAACGCGACAGCTCCGTCGCTTGCGAAGCCCGGTAATCGATGACCTTGTGATGGTCGAATTCCACGCCGGGCTGCACGACCAGGCCGATCACGCGGGGCCAGGCGGCGACAAGGCCCGCATCGGCAAACGCCGCGCGGTGCGCCGCGATGGTGGCGGCGGCCGCTTCCGGCGTCGTCACGCTCAGTTGGGTCAGGTCTTCATGTGCGCCGCCGGGCACGGGCACTTCGGTGCCGACCACGTAGACAGGTGCTTCGCCGCCGGCCTGTTGCCAGGTGCGCTCGGCCACCGCGCACAGGCGCGCGGCGCGTGCGGCGACGACGGCATCCGACAGCGGCACCGGGTCGCCGGCGCAGGACATCGAACAGTCGAGGTGGATCTTGCGAAAGCCAGCCGCGACATACTGTTCGATCAGCACGTCGGCCCGGTCCATTGCCGCGGCAGCATCGAGCGCTTGCCAGGTGTTCGGGCCGAGGTGGTCGCCGCCCAGCAGGATGCGGGTCCGCGGCAGCCTGGCACGGGCCGCGATGGCGAACACGAAGTCGCGAAATGCGGCGGGCGTCATGCCGGTGTAGCCGCCATCCTGGTTGACCTGGTTCGAGGTCGCCTCGACCAGCAGCGGCACGCCATGCGCCACGGCGACGTCCATGGCGGCCTCGATGACGAGAGGATGAGCCGAGCAAACCGAATGGATCCCCACCGGCGTTCCCGCCTTGTGGTTGCGGACCATATTCAAAAGTACTTGCATGTCAGTTCCAGAAAAAGTGAAGGATCACGCGACCGTACTGTCCACGGCCGGGCTGTCCACGGCAGCACTGTCGTCGGGCTGCAGCGCGAGGAACAGGGCGGCAGCCAGCGACAGCACGATGCCCGACAGCTTGTAACCGTTGGGCATCGTCGCTGCGATGGCGACCGAAATGACGGTCGTCAGCAGGGGAGCGCCCGCGTTCACCAGCGGCGAGACGACCAGCGCCTTGCCATGGCGGAAAGCGTAGACCAGCGTCAGCGCGCCGATGGCGTTGAGTACCTGGGTGGCGGCAGCGAGCACCGGTCCACGCAGGCCGTAGTTGACCGGCTGTGAAAAATCCGTCATGGCCAGCGCCACCGGGATGAACAGCAAGGCGCTGGCGGTCATGTAAAAGAAGATGCTCTCCGCATCCATCGTGGCATTGGCCAGCTTGATGAAGTACGCCTGCAGGCCCCACGCCACCATCACGCCGAGCGCCAGCACGAACCAGAGACCGTACGCTTGCGGGCCCTGGCCTGGCGTGTAGTCGAACAGGGGCAGGGCGCACACTGCCAGGACGATGCCGGTCACGCCCATGCGCCCGGTCCGCTCGCGCAGGAAGAGATACGACAGCGCGATCGTGATCACCGGCGAGAGCGCGATCAGCGGAAAGATCAGGTACGTGGGCCCCGCCTTGACGGCATAGAACAGGATCATCTGGCCGCCGGCGCCAAGCAAGCCAATGGCCAGTCCATACGCCACCGAGCGGCCGTCGTACCGGATGCGCCACTTGGCGCGCGCCAGCACCACCAGCGCCACCGGCACCATCGTCAGCGCCCAGACGACGTAGATCAGCGTCTCGGGGAAGCCATACTGGCTGGGCAGGCCGGCAAACGCGCCCCAGACGCCCCACAGCAGCGTGGTGACCAGCGTGTAGCCGAACCAGCCGGTAACGCCGGCCGTGTTGGTGGTTGAAGTGTGCATCGTGCGTTCCTCAGAATTTGACACTCATGCCGGCCACGTAGGTGCGGCCCCAGGTTTCGAAACCGTTGACCGCGTCACCGCGGCCCAGGTTCGAGCGCATCACCGCATCGCCCAGGTTTTTGCCCTCGACGAACACGGTCACGTTCTTGGTGACCTCATACGAGGCCGACGCCGTCACCCAGGTCAGCGCATCGACCTTGCTCGGGTACCCTGCGATGACGTTGGTGCTTTGCGTGTAGTCGCCCGTGTAGTCGAACGAGATCGACGCGTTCAGGCCATTGCGCTCGTACAGCAGGCCGAGCGACGACGCCGTGGGCGCCACGCCTTCGAGCTGGCCGACATAAGCGCCGTCCTGGTAGGCGCGGGTGAGCGTCTTGGCGAATTTGGCGTTGATGCCGAAGCCGTTGTCGAACAGGTGCTGGATGCCCAGTTCGATGCCGCGCACGCGCGCCTTGTCGCCATTGACCGGATGGTTCACCGTGTACAGGTAGCCCGGCACGCCGATGTCCACGTGTTCGTCGGTCTGGTACGTGATGAAATTCTTGATCTGTTTCGCAAACACCGCGGCCGTGATGGCTGATTTCGGGCGGTAGTACCATTCCACCGACAGATCCTGCTGGACTGCCTCGGTGGGTTTGAGTTGCGGGTCGCCGACGATATTGAGGATGTAGCTGCGGTCCAGCGTCTGGTCGGTGCGGGTCGGCGCCAGCTTGTCGAGGGACGGACGGGCCATGACCTTGGCCACGGCGCCGCGCACGACGAAATCGGGGCGGGCCCACCAGCTCAGGTTGGCGGACGGCAGCAGCTTGGTGTAGCTGCCCTTTTCTTCGATCGGCGTGGCCGCACTGTAGGTGATGAGCGGGCTGGAAGTCGGAATGTTCGGCGTCGGGTCGTCGATGGCCGTGATCTTGTCGATCGCGCTTTTCGATGTCGTTTCGGTGCGCACGACCCGCATGCCCACGTTGCCGTTCCAGTTGTCGCCGGAGACTTCGAACTGGCCGTACAGCGTGGCGGTCTTTTCGCGCACGTTGTAGGAGTCGGTCGGCACGAATACCGGCTGCGATTTCGTGCTGTCGAACGTGGCGCCTGTGGGGACGCCGTCGGCGCCGAGCACCGGCTTGCCATCCAGGGATTTCAGTGCCGCCAGGTAGGCGGGCACGTCGAACTGGACGAAACTGCCGGGGAAATTGCCGCCGGCATTGCGCATGTAATTGGGCATCGTCATCGGGTGGATGACGTTCGCGCCGAGCGAATCGAACGTGGTGCTGTACATGTCGCAGTACTGGCAGGCGCCGCCGCTTTTTTCGTTGCCGATGGCGTTGCGGGTCTTGGTGCGCGACGTGGTGCTGGCGCCGAACTGCAAGCCATCGATATGCCAGCGTCCGCCCAGCGCCAGGCGGCCATCGAGCGCCGCGCCGTCGATGGTGTCCCTGATGTCGGTGCCGGTCAGTCCGGCGAAATGCACGCCGTAGTCCTTGTTGCCGAGGCGCCCGGCCGCCAGTTCGGTCGCCAGGTCGCGCCCGTCTTCGAGCGCGACGCGGATATCCGGAAGACTGCCG
>Ga0265780_10003037_pt1 | contig 22341 bp, 6 predicted proteins | sample P1T30metagenome_FD_192432 | JGI IMG/M metagenome (GOLD analysis project Ga0265780, IMG submission 192432) | Plant litter microbial communities from East Loma Ridge, Irvine, California - P1 T30 | ecosystem: Environmental > Terrestrial > Plant litter > Unclassified | place: USA: California...
CTGCGTCCTGTCGGGCAACTGGATGGTCAGATGCTGGTCGCCATCGATATTGATCCTGGTGGCGGCCGCGGTCGCTACCACGAGCTCGGATGCAGCGCCGATGGCCGTAATATTGACAGTCGTCGCGGTTTCATCGACAAACCCGGTCCAGTTGGCGCCAGTGACGCTATCGAGCGTGACATGCAAGGTATGCGGCGCGGCCGATCCTTCGATGAAGACACCGCCATCGGCCATGTTCGACATGTTCAGCGAAGTGAGCGCATTCGACTTGACGTAGGAAACGCCCATCGAACCATCGAACGAGACACTGGCCAGGGCACCGTTGACGCCTGCATCGATGATTTCCGCATCCTTGCCGCCAGTGATGCTCAGGCTGGTGACATTGTCCAACGTGTTGACTTTGATTGTCTTGTCGGTGCCAAGCTGCTCGACCGACACATGTTGCAGGCCACTCCAGGCCGACAGGTCGGCGTTGACGTCTTCCGCCGCATTCTTGATGGTCAGGTTTTCGATATTGCTGACGGTCAGCGCGCTGTCGAGCGTGACGCCGCCCATCGAGCTCGTCACCTGGATGGTGTCGTTGCCGGCGCCGCCGTCGATCTTGTCGTGGCCGTTGAGCACCAGAATGCCGGTGGCGCTGTCGGTGCTGGCCATGAACAGGTCGTTACCGGCGGTACCGGTCAGGTCGTCGTCGTTGACGGTCAGGGTAGCGATGACGGTAGGCGCCGGTTCGGGGGCCGGCGTGACCGGATCGACCGGCACCACAGGAACTGAAGGCGCTGGTGCAGGATTCGGTGTGCCTGGGTCGGCCGGCACGGAAGGCGTCGTGCCGATCGGCGTGGTTGGCGTGGTTGGCGTGGTCGGCACGGTGCCGTCACGGCCGAGCACGGTCAACACGGCGTCATCCATGCCGGCCACGTTCATGTAGGCCGCCAGCGAGGCGTCGTCGGTAATCCCGTCCAGGAACACCTTGGCACGCGCGTTGATGTCGGCGCCGGCATTGCCGTACTTGCCGATTTCGGAATCGGTGTCGAGCGCGTTGGTGAAACGGGTGGCGGCGCTGACCTTGTTGTTGTACGCCGTCAGGTCGCTGCCCTGGGCGCCGGCGGCGATCGCCGTCACCGCGTTGTCGATGGTGAACAGGCCGGCATCCATGCCGTTGGCCCAGAAGTCCAGGCCGGCCTGCTCGGCCGCGCGTCCGAACAGGTTGGCGTACACCTCGGCCACGATCTGGTGCGATGTCATGCCCGCATAGTGGGTCATGTATTCGTTCGACCCGGCGAAGGCGGCCGAGATGGCGCTGGTGTCGCCCTCGCCCGCTTCGACGATGGTTTCCCAGAAGTCCAGACCTGCTTTGTCGGCCGGACGGTTGAAGTACGCGACATACAGCTTCTGGATGTCTTCGTAGTAGGTAATAGCCATTTATTTTCCAAAAAATTGGTGATCGAAGAGATAGCGGCGCCACGGCGCGTAACGGCGATGCGCGAGCTGATTGCCGCGACGACGCTGTCATCAGGCTGCTCAGGACGCATGGTGTTGCCTTGCATCATTATCTCTAAAACGATAAAAACGAACAAACTGAAAAACCGTGCTTTTCCGATTTTTTTGTATTGAGTGAGGAACTTACAACACAGTGTGATTATTCAAGCAATGAAAACGACGCATGCGACGGCCGTCAGGACTTGGCGTTGCTCTTGTGCGTGACAAACAAAGGGCTATTCGGATTGAGAACCGATGCCGGCGGGTTCTAAACAGCACCGGATTGCCCACCGGGCCGTCAATTTGCGCGCAGGTGAACGGGTGCGTCGAAATGCGTCGACGTACGGCGGCGGCGATCCACGTCCAAAACGTCAACGCCTATCACGCGCGTTCGCGCCAATGGCTGGCGCCATTTCGGGGCGTGGCATCGCGCTATCTGCCGAATTATCTGGGCTGGCGCTGGGCGCTCGACATGGGCCGAGTTGCTACCGTCGAACAATTGCCCAGCATCGCGGTCAAACTCATCCATACGAAACGGTGACAGCGCCAAAAAAAACACCCTGCAAGCTTGCGCATGCAGGGCGGGAACAACGTCCGGATTGTTTGCCAACCGCCTGGGGGCGGTTGTTACCCCAGCCCGCCAAGTAGCGAGCCAGGGTGGCGACGACGCTTAGCGGGTGATGACGAACGCCGCTTCGTTCAGCGTGCTGACCCCGGTCAGGGTGATGACCGAATCGAGCGTGCCGTTGGCGTCCATGTCGATGTACAGCTTGCCGCTGGTGCTGTCGAGCGCAATGCCGGCGGTGTTGTGCACGCTGCCGCCGCCGACGCTGTTCAGCCAGGCCGCCGCCGCCGTGGCGTCGGCCACCACTTTCACCGACACGCCCGTGATCGCCGCTGCCAGCTTGAGGGCGATGGTGTCGCCGTTCAGGCTCGCCACCGTGCTGGTGGCGCCGCTGGCGACGGTGGCACCGCCCACGGTGTTGGCCTGGAAGTCGGTGATCGTGTCGAACGCGGCCGAGGTCGAATTCGACGCCGTCAGCAAGGTGTAGACGTCGTTGCCGGCGCCCAGGGTGATGGTGTCCATCCCGCTCGACGAGAACACGGTGTCGCGGCCCGCGCCCAGCTGGACGAGGTCGTTGCCCGCGGTGCCCCAGACGCTGTCGTCGCCAGCGCCGGTGTCGACCGTGGCGCCGACGCCAGCGCCGGTGACCGAACGCAGGTCGATCACGTCGTTGCCGCTGCCGCTCAACACCGTCAGCGCCTTGTCCGTCACGGTCGAGGTGAAGGTGATGGCGCCGGCGACGCCAGTGCCGCTTACGCCGGACGCATCCAGGCGCGTCAGGCTGCTCAGGGTCGAGCCGGTGAAGTCGACGCCATGGTTGCCGCTGACGGTCACCGTGGTGGCGTCGGCCGCGAACAGGTTGACCTTGGCAACCGCGGTCGGCGCCACGGCACCGGTGTAGCCGGTGGCGATGTCGATCTTCTCGACGTTGGCCACGTTCAGCACGCCGCTGTTGACGATGTTCGAGGCGCCATTGAGCTTGACGTTCAGCACGTCGGCCACGCCTTCCAGCGCACCGGCCACCTGCACCGTGATCGCGCCGCTATTGATGCCGGTCTGTTCGAAGGTACCGCCGCTGGCCATGTTGGTCACGGTCAAGCCGGCGACGCCGTCCAGCACCAGCATGGTGTCGGGCGCGACGCTGCTGGTGCCGGCCGCGCCGACGTTGAGGTCACCGGCGTCGCCGATGCTGGCGGTGTAGGTGAACTTGACGGCATCGGCGCCCGATCCTTGCGCGGCGCTCCAGCCGGCAGTCGGACGCGCCAGGAACCACGCCGCCACCTGGGCCGCCGTCATTGCCGCGGTGGCCGTCAGGGTGAACGTGCCCACCGTCAGCGCCTGCCCTGCGCTCAAGGCGTTGAAGGTGATCGTGGTCTGCTCGTTGGTGCCGCCGCCATTGGTGTCACTGGTGCCGTTGATGTTCGACACCGACGGCAGGCGTGGCGCCATGACGTTGTTGATCACCGGCGCCAGCGTCGGCAAGTCGCCCGCGGTGTTGGCGGTGAACACCACCTGGCCCGCGACGACGTTGGTCGCCGCGCTCCAGTTGGTCAAGGCGCCGGTGATGCTCAGGTTGGCGCCGCCGTAGGTGCCGGCGAAGGCCGCCGCCACATCGGCCGGCGCCACGCTGGCGACGTTGATCGCGGTGACGGTGCGGCCGGCGATGGTGACGCTCGAGCCGGCCTGCAGCGCGTTGAGTGCGAAGGTCTGCTTTTCTTGCACGCCGGCCACGCTGTTGCCGAGCGAGACGACGTGGGCGATGTTGTCCAGGTTGGCCAGGTCGATCGCGGTGACGGCGCTGCCGCTTTGGGCGTCGATGCTGAGCTTTTCGAAGCCGTCGATCACGGCGCTGAAATCGGCGCTGGCGCTCAGCGCTGCGGCAGTTGCTGCGCTCATCGACAAGGTGTCGATGCCGGCGCCGCCGGAGAACGCACCGGTAGCGTAGGCGCTCGAACCGACCACCAGCGTGTCGTCGCCTTCACCGAGGTCGATCGCGTCGCCGCCGTTCGAGGCATGCACGGTGTCGTTGCCGGCGCCGGTGCGGATGGTGTCGAAGCCTGCCGAGCCATACACGGTGTCGTTGCCGTTGCCGGTGTTGACGGTGCCGCCAACGGTGCCGGCAGTGATGGTGCGCAGGTCGATGACATCGTTGCCGTTGCCGGTGACGATCGTGAGCGCCTTGTCGGCCGCCTGCGCCGTGAAGCGCACCGCGCCCACCGCGCCGCTGCCGGTCACGCCGGATGCGTCCAGGCTGGTCAGGCCGGTCAGGGTCGAGCCGGTAAAGTTGACGCCGTGGTTGCCGCTGACGGTGACCTTGCTTGCCGCCGCGTCGACCAGGTTGATGCGGCTGGCCGCAGTGGCGCCGGCGCCGCTCGTGGCGATGTTGATGGTCTCGACGTTCTCGACATACAGCAAGCCGCTGTTGACGATGTTGGCGGCGCCGCCGAACTTGATGTTGAGCACGTCGGCCGCGCCGGCGGCCGCATTGGCCACCTGCACCGCCATCGCGCCGCTGTTCACGGCGGTGAGTTCGAGCGTGCCGCCGCTGGCCATGTTGGTGATGTTCAGACCGGCATAGCCGTCGATGATCAGGGCCGCCTGCGGGCTCGCGGTGCTGGTGCCGGTTGCGGTCACGACCAGGTCGCCCGCGTCGCCGATGCTGGCGCTGTAGGTGTACCTGATGCTGTCGCCGTTGCCGCCTTGCGCGGCCAGGCTCCAGCCGGCCGGCGGACGCGCCATGAACCACGACGTCACCTGGGCCGCGCTCATGGCGCCGGTCGCGGTGAGGGTAAAGCCGCCCATCGAGAACGACTGGCCGGTAGCCAGGGCGCCGAAGGTGATCGTGGTCTGCTCGTTGGTGCCGCCGCCGTTGGTGTCGCGGGTGCCGTCGATCTTGCTCACGATCGGCATGGCCGGGGCCGCCACGTTGCTCACGGTGGGGACCAGGGTCGCCACGTCGCCGTTGACGTTGGCGGTAAAGACCAGCTGGCCCGGCACCGGATTGGTGGCCGCGCTCCAGCCGGCGACTGCGCCGCTGACGGTCAGGTTGGCGCCGGCGTAGGTGCCGGCAAAGGCGGCAGCCACATCGGCCGCGGCCACGCTGGCGACATTGATCGCTGCCACGGTGCGCCCGGCGATGGTGATGCTGGCGCCGCCCTGCAGATCGCTGAAGACGAAGGTCTGCTTCTCAAACCCGCCGCCGACGCTGTTGCCGGCCGAGACCACGTAGTCGATGCTGTCCACATTGGCCAGATCGACCGTGGTGACGGCGCCGGCATGCGCATCCAGGCTCAGTTTCTCGAAGCCGTCGATGATGCCGTTGAAATCGGCGCTGGCGCTCAGGGCCGACGCGATGGCCGTGCTCATCGACACGGTATCGGTGCCGGCGCCGCCCGAGAACGACGCCGCGCCCGGGGTGGCCGAACCGATCACCAGGGTGTCGTCGCCCGCGCCCAGGTCGACGATGTCGCCGCCGGTCGAGACATACACGGTGTCGTTGCCGGCGCCGGTGTTGAGGAAGTCCTGGCTGGCGGTGTCCCACACGGTATCGTTGCCGGCGCCGGTGTCGACCAGCGAGCCGACGGCGGTGCTGGTGACCGAACGCAGGTCGATGACGTCGTCGCCGTTGCCGGTGACGACGTTGATCGCCTTGTCGCTCACCTGGGAGACGAACGTGACGGCGCCGGCGGCGCCGGCGGCGCTCACGCCCGACGCATCGAGCAGGGTGGCGCTGGCCAGCGACGAGCCGCGCAAATCGACGCCGTGGTTGCCGCTGACAGTCAGCGACACCGCTGCCGCATCGACCAGGTTGATCTTGCTGGCGGCCGCCGGCGTTTCGGTGCTGGCGGTGACGATGTTGATGTTCTCGACGTTGGCGACGTTGAGGGTGGCCGTGTTGACGATGTTCGACGCGCCGCCGAGCTTGATGTTGAGCGTGTCGTTGGCGCCGATGCTGGCCTTGACGATGCCCACGCTGGCGTTGCCGGCCAGTGCGCCGGTCAATTCGAAGGTGCCGTTGTTGGCCAGGTTGTCGATCGACAGCACCGCGCCAAGAGCGCTGCCGGCCGAGCTGACGTGGTTGATGTTGCCCAGGTTGGCCATGTTGATGGCGGCGCCGGCGCCGGTGTTCGACGCTGCGCCCACGACCAGCTTTTCGAAGCCGGTGATGGTGGTGGCGCTGGAGGCGCCCATGGCGCTGGCCACGGCCGCGCTCATCACCAGCCTGTCGCTGCCCTCGCCGCCCTTGAAGGTGCTGCCGATGGACGCGGCCGACTTGACGAACAGGGTGTCGTCGCCAGCGCCCAGATCGACCCGATCGAGGCCGCCTTCCAGGTACACGGTGTCGTTGCCGCTGCCGGTGTCGATGGTGTCGTTGCCGGCGGTGTCGCGCACGGTGTCGTTGCCGGCGCCGGTGCTGACGCTGGCGCCGGCATTGGTGGCGGTGACCGAACGCAGGTCGATGCTGTCGTCGCCGCCGGCGGTGGTGACGGTGATTGCCTTGTCGGCGGCGCTCGAGGCGAAGGTGATGGCGCCGGCGGCGCCGCCGGCGGTCACGCCGGATGCGTCCAGGGTGGTGAGGCTAGCCAGTGCCGAACCGGTGAAATCGACGCCATGGTTGCCGTCCACGACCACGGTGGTGGCGGCTGCGGCGTTCAGCTTGAGCGTGCTTGCCGCGGCAGGGTTGGCGGCGCTGCTGCCGGTGGCGACGCGGATGGTTTCGACGTCGGCCACGCGCAGCATGCCGCTGTTGGCCAGGTTGGCCGCGCCATTGAGGGCGATGTTCAATGCATCGGCGTTGCCGAGCGCGCCGCCGTCGACCGACAGGTTGAGGCTGCCGGTGTTGGCGCCGTTCAGTTCGACGGTGGCGTTGTTGGCCAGACGGTCGATGGTGAGGTCGGCGCTGTTGCCGGCCATGACCACCTGGTCGATGGCGCCCAGGTTGGCCGCGTCGATCGCCAGGCTGGCGTTGCCGCCGACGGCGCCCAGGTCGAGGCGTTCGAAGCCGCCGATCACGCCGGGGGCGGCGCTGGCGCTGGCGGCGACGGCAGCCGTCGCGCGCAGCGTGTCGCGGCCGTCGCCGCCGGCCAGCATGCCGCCCTGGCCCAGCGCACCGGTCAGGGTAACGCTGTCGTCGCCGGCGCCCAGGTCGATGGCGGCGGCGTGTGCGCCCAGGGTGAGCTGGTCGACGCCCGCGCCGCCGCTGAAGGCGATGCCGGTGTCGAGCGTGCCCAGGACGGTGACGCCGGCGCTGTTGGTCGAGTCGATGGTGTTGATGGCGGCGGTATAGTCGCCGCGGTCTTGCAGGGCGATGGCGAGGCGCTGGTCGCCGCCGATGGCGATGCGGGTGGCGGCGTCGGTGGCCAGGGTGACGGTCGAGGCGGCGGCGCCGGCGGCATTGACGGCGACGGTGGTAGCGGTAACGTCGGTGACCACGGCGCCGTCGCGCACGTCGTCGAGGTTGACGGTAAGGGAGCGCGAGGCGGACGAGCCGAGCACGGTGGCGCTGCCGCTCATGTGCGACAGGTCAAGAGTGCTCACGGCGTTCGACTGCACGGTCGACACGCCGGCCGCGCCGACCAGCGACACGGTGGCCAGTGCGCCGGTGGCGCCGACGTCGGCGACCATATGGTTCTTGCCGCCCTTGATGACGACTTCGGCGACGTTGTCCGAGCCGGTGACGACGACGCTGTCGTCGGCGCCCTGCTCTACCGCGACACGGCGCAGCCCGCCCCAGAACGACACGTTGGCCGCGACCTGGCCGGCGCTGTTGGCGATCTCGAGGTTTTCGATGCTGCGGATGTCGAGTGCGCCGTTGAGCATGACGCCATCGGCGCCGCCGGTGACGACGATGGTGTCGTTGCCTTCGCCGCCATCGACGATGTCGGCGCCGTTGAGGATCAACGCGCCGGTCTCGAGATCGGTGCCGGCCAGGATCAGGTCGTCGCCGTCGGTGCCGACCACCCAGTCATCGCCGGCGACGGTGAGCGTGCTGCTCGGGACCGGGACGGGCGGGAGTTCGGGTTCAACCGGGGGCGGGGTCGGGGTCGGTGCGGCAGGCGGGACTTCCGGCTCTGCCGGGGTTGGCTCGGCCGGCGCTGGCTCTGGCTCTGGCTCTGGCTGTGGCTGTGGCTGTGGCTGTGGCTGTGGCTCGACCGGCGCCGGCACTGGCTCCACGGGAGCGGGCGCAGTTGGTACAACGACGACCGGCGCCGTTTCGACCGGTACGATCGGGGTTGGCGCGACCGGTTCGGTTGGCGTGACGACAACCGGGATTTTCACCGGGGTCGGCTCCAGCATGCCCTGCAGCGATGCACCCGAACTGATCGAGGATTTGGCGTTGGTGAGCGACGCGTCATCGGTTATGGTGCTCATGAAAACTTTAACGCGCGCTTTTACATCGTCGCTGGCATTGGCGTACGCGCTGATTTTTTCGTCGGTGTCGAGCGACTCCGTGAACAGGGTGGCGGCGATGACCTTGTTGTCATACGCCTGCGAGTCGGCCCCCTGCGCGCCCACGGCAATCGCCGTCACGGCGTCATCGATGGTGAACAGGCCGGCATCCAGGCCCTGGGCCCAGTATTCCAGGCCGGCGCGCTCCGGCGCGCGGCCGAACAGGTTGGTATAGACCTCGATGACGATGTCGGTTGAATTTTTTTCGGCGTATTCGACCTTGTACTCGACCGACGCCGAGAAAGCGGCAGAGATCGCGCTGGTGTCGCCATTGCTGGCTTCGACGACCGATTGCCAGAAGTCGAGGCCAGCCTTGTCGGCAGGACGGTTGAAGTACGCGACATACAGTTTTTGGATGTCTTCGTGATAAGTGGTTGCCATTACTGCTCCAAAATTTTTGATCAGGATATGACGTCGACCAGATCGCGCTTTGCCTCCAAGGGCGCGCGAACCGACGTCGTTGACGAACTAAAGAGGCGCCTGGAACGGCCACGCTCACGAATCATCCGGTGGTACTTGAATTCTGCACAGAAAGTCTATTGCTGTACGACATTATTCTTTAATCGGCACAAATGCACAATCCAAAAAATACGGAATAATCACCCAGTCAACCGGAAAGAGCTGCAAATACAACGAAGCGTTGCAATTGTGACTTGCCGATGATTGCGGTTTGCCTGGATCGATCGCCGATGCGAATCCTGCCAATGCGGCAAAAAATAAACCCCAGCGCTTTTGCGAGCGATGGGGTTTATCGTGGTGGCAGCCTGGGATGGAGCCAGGCTGCCGCCGTTGCAACTTAGCGGACGATGTTGAATGCCGCTTCGTTCAGGGTGGTGACACCGGTCAGGGTGATGACCGAATCCAGCGTGCCGTTGGCATCCATGTCGATGTACAGCTTGCCGGTGGTGCTGTCGAGGGCGACGCCGGCAGTGTTGTGCACACTGCCGCCACCGACGCTGGTCAGCCACGCGGTTGCCGCGCTGAAGTCGGTAACCACCTTCACCGATACACCGGTAATCGCCGCCGCCAGTTTCAGCGCGATGACGTCGCCGGTCAGGGCCGCCACGGTGGTGGTGCCGCCGTTCGTCACGGTTGCATTGGCCATTACCGTGTTGGCCTGGAAGTCGGTGATCGTATCGAACGCGGCTGCGGTCGAGTGCGATGCCGATTGCAGGGTGTAGACGTCGTTGCCTGCGCCCAGCGTGATACTGTCCACGCCTGCCGACGAGAACACCATGTCGCGGCCTGCGCCGAGCTTGATGGTGTCGTTGCCCGACGTAGCGTACACGGTGTCGTCGCCGGTGCCGGTGTCGACAGTCGCGCCCACACTGCCGCTGGTTACCGAGCGCAGGTCGATCACGTCGTTGCCGTTACCGGTCAACACGCTCATGGCCTTGTTGGTCACCTGCGAGGTAAAGGTCACCGCGCCGACAGTACCGGTTGCCGTCACACCCGATGCATCCAGGTTGGTCAGGTTGGTCAGGGTCGAGCCGGTGAAGTCGACACCGTGGTTACCAGCGACGGTGACCGAGGTGGCGGCCGCATCGACCAGGTTGATCTTGCTGGCCGCAGCTGCAACGCCGGTGCTTGCCGTGATCAGGTTGATCTTCTCGACGTTGGCCACGTTCAGCACGCCGGTGTGGACCAAGTTCGATCCAGCCGCCAGCTTGACGTTGAGCACATCGGCATTACCGGTGACCGCATCGGCCACGTTGACGGTGACCGCGCCGCTGTTCAGGCCAGTTATTTCCAGGATGCCGCCGCTGGTCATGTTGGCCAGCGTCAGGCCTGCATAACCGTCGATCACGACCGCCGTCGATGGATTGACGGTGGTGGTGCCGGCCACGCTGACAGCCAGGTTGGCCACATTGCCGACGCTGGCAGTGTAGGTGAACTTGACCGCATCGTTGGCCGCGCCCTGGGTGACTGCCGTCCAGCCAGACGAAGGACGCGCCTGGAAGTACGTTGCCACTTGCGACGCCGTCATGGCGCCGGTTGCCGTCAAGGTTGCCGAGCCTACCGTCAGGCTCTGCCCCGACGTCAGCGCGCCGAAGGTGACCACGGTCTGCTCATTGGTGCCGCCACCGCTGGTGTTGGTGGTGCCATCGGTGGTGACCAACGTTGGCATGTTTGGTGCAGCCACGTTCGCCGTCACCGGGACCAGGGTCGGCACATCGCCGGCACTGGTGGCGGTGAACACCACCTGGCCAGAGATGCTGTTGGTCGCTGCGGTCCAGCCATTCAGTGCGCCGCTAACAATCAGGTTGGCGTTGCTGCCACCGGCAAAGACGGCAGCCACGTCGGCCGCTGCCACGCTGGTGACATTGGTCGCGGTGACGGTGCGGCCAGCGATGGTGACGCTGGAACCGGCCTGCAGCGCGTTGAACGCGAAGGTCTGCTTCTCGGCGGCGCCGGCCACGCTGTTGCCTGCCGAGATAACGTAGTCGATGTTATCCAGGTTGGCCAAGTTGATCGTGGTGCCGGTGCTGCCGGTCAGCGCGTCGACGCTCAGCTTCTCGAAACCGTCGATGACGTTGCCGAAAGCAGCGGTTGCGCTCAGGCTGGCTGCGTTGACGGTGCTCATCCACAGGGTATCGACGCCAGCGCCGCCCGAGACGGTGCCGGTGGCAGCCGCAGTCGAGTTGACGATGAACAGGTCGTCACCAGCGCCCAGGTCGATGATGTCGCCGCCGGTGGTGGCGTACACGGTGTCGTTGCCTTCACCGGTGTTGATGACATCCTTGCCTGCGCTGCCCCAGACGGTATCGCTGCCGGCGCCGGTGTTGACGGTGCCGCCGACAGTGGTGCTGGTGATTGAACGCAGGTCGATGTAGTCGTTGCCGGCTGCGGTGGTGACGGTCACGGCTTTGTCGGTCACTTGCGAAGCAAACGTGATGTTGCCGGCTGCGCCAGTTGCGGTGACACCCGAGGCATCGAGATTCGTCAGGTTCGACAACGTAGAGCCCGTAAAGTTGACACCATGGTTACCACTAACCGTCACCTTGGTAGCAGCTGCATCCACCAAATTAATTTTGCTGGTTGCGATTGGCGCCGACGCGCCAGTGTTGGAAGTAGTGATATTGACCGTTTCGACATTGGCAACTTCAATCGTTCCGATATTTACCAAATTCGCTGTACCGTTGATCTTAATGTTAAGAACGTCGTTGGTACCCGTTTGTGCGCCCGTTACTGAAACAGCCGTATTATTTGCATTACCAGTGAGTTCAAAAGTGCCGCCACTGGCCATATTAACAACCGACAGCAGCGGCGCGGCAATTGCTTCCGTAATAACTGCGACTGGCGCCACCTGAGTTGTCCCGCTTGAACTAATAACGAAATTCGGCCGTGGAGATACATGGTACGCATCGTAACGGACGGTTGAACCGGAACCACCTATTACTGAATAGGTGTAATAATCATACCCCCCTCGGTTAGCAAAATTCCATGCAACTGTTGTTGCAGCCATATCATAAGTAGCAGTGATGGTATTGGCTACGCCAGTAGTCGGGTCAAATATCGATACTGATTGCCCAGCCCTTAAAGCGTAAAAAGTGATATCTTGTATAGTTTGACCACTACTTCCGGTGGTGAGCGTCAGGCTTGGCACGTTCGGCGCACTGACATTGGTAACACGTGCCACCAAATTTTCCACATTTCCAAATTGGGTTGAGGTGAAAGTTACCTGGCCAGCAACTGATGAGGAAGCAGTCCAACCTTGAAGCGTGCCAGTCTTAGTCAAACCTTTATCGTAAGTTCCAAGGAAAGCCGCAGCCAAGTCACTCGCAATAACACCGGCCCCACCAGCCGTTATCGTAACGTCAGCAATGGTAATACTTGCAAATGCCTGAAGATCAGTGAAAGTAAAAGTTGCTTTTTCCTTGGAAAAGTCTGCGCTACTTCCAGCAGAAATCACATGATTAATATTATTCATGTTAGCAAGGTTCACGGTCGCAGTATTACTGTTTCCTCCAGCACCGATAGCATCAATACTGAGCTTTTCAAAACCGTCGACAGAAGATGCAAATGTGGGCGATGCACTCAAATTTGCAGCAGTTGCTGCACTCATCGACAATGTGTCAACGCCAGCGCCACCTGAAACTTTACTGTTCGCAACCGATGCTGACGCAATGACATAGGTGTCATCGCCTTCACCCAGATCAACTGTATCGTTCCCGGTCGAGGCGTACACAATATCATTGCCAACACCAGTCTTGATCACATCTTGCCCCGATGTGCCCCAAACAACATCGTTACCTACGCCAGTAATAACCGTAGCGCCGACGCTGGTGCTTGTAACTGAACGAAGGTCGATCACATCGTCGCCGCCGCTAGTCGTAACGGCCAAAGCTTTATCAACCACTTGCGACGTGAATGTTACGCTACCAGCCGAACCCGTTGAAGTAATACCTGCAGCATCAAGAGTCGTAGTGTTGCCCAATGCTGAACCAGTGAAATCAACGCCATGGTTTCCGCTAACAGTAACCTTGGTGGCTGCCGCAGCATTCAGCATGAACTTACTAGCATTTGTAGGATCGCTAGAAGGATCAGAATCGCCAGCAACAATATTAATCGTTTCGACGTTCGCAACGTTTAGCATGCCGGTATTGACAAGATTCGACGTTCCGTTGAGCTTAACATTCAAGACATCAAACGCATTGGTATTAGCGCCATTGATTGCAACAGTAGCGTTACCAGCAAGAGCACCAGTCAACTCGAACGTCCCATTATTGGCCAGATTGGCAACGGAAAGCGAGGATCCAGAAACTGCTTCCGTAACGACTGGTGCCGCCAGAGCTGTTTGATTCGTGCCGAAAAATTCTAAAGTAAGATCTGTCCTGGCCAAAGGGTTGTGTCCCGTGAAATTCACCGTATTATTTGACCCTTGCTGAACCAACCACCCATCCATTCCTCCAGCCTTTTTAATAGCAGTTGCGACTTCAGCACTAGTCATTGCGGTATTTGCTTTGATCGTAATTGCACTTGGATTATAGTTAGCTTGATAATACGCAGACCAACTGCCGCCTGTAGAGTAGAACTGTAAAACCTGACCCGCCGCAAGCGCGCCAACTGCAACGTTAACGCTTTCATTTACATTGGGTGAGCCCTGGGCATAACTAGCGATGTACGTATTTTGTTGCGTAGCAACATTATTCACAACTGGTTCAAGATTCACAACATTGCCAGCCACTGTCGAAATGTAGGTAACTTGGCCGCTAGCTCGCGATACCGCAGTCCAGCCGTTTACTACACCCGTTACACTAAGGAGCGTCCCAGTATACGTACCAGCAAACGCGGCAGCTACATCAGCTGCAGCCACGGTGTTACCAATAGCGGTTACAGCGGTAACAGTACGACCACCAATGGTAATACTCGCATTTGCCTGAAGATCGGAAAAAGTAATTGTATTTGTTTCTTTTACATCTGTAGTACCACTACCGGCTGACACAACATAGTCGATATTTCCTAGGTTGGCCAAATTCACAGCCGCAACATTTCCTGCGCCGGTCACACTGCCAAGACTTACCTTCTCAAATCCGCTAACACCACTACCAAATCCTGTGTTTGCACTCAGTGATGTTGCGGTAGCAGCGCTCATGGAAATGGTATCGGTACCTGCACCACCTTTAAGAGCACCGCCTACAGCCAATGCAGACTCAATAACCAAGGTATCGTCGCCAGCACCCAAATCGACGTTATCGATGCCGCCCGACAGGTACACGGTGTCGTTGCCGTCGCCGGCAATAATGGTGTCATTGCCCGCAGTGTCGCGCACGATGTCGTTACCAGCACCAGTATTGGCCGTGGCGCCCGCATTTGTCGCGGTGACCGAGCGCAGGTTGATCACGTCGTTGCCGCTACCGGTGGTGACGGCGATTGCCTTGTTCGATGCTTCCGACGTGAACGTCACCGCGCCGACGGCGCCGGTTGCAGTCACACCCGATGCATCCAGCTTGGTCAGGTTGCCCAGCGACGAACCGGTGAAATCCACGCCATGGTTACCACTGACATTGACAGTGGTTGCCGCCGAATCGACCAAGTTGATCTTGCTCGCAGCGATGGCAGCGGTGGCAGCCATGCTGAGGTTGACGGTTTCGACATCGGCAATGCTCAGCAGGCCAGTGTTGCTCACTTGCGTTGCGCCGCCGACGACGACGTTGACCACATCATTAGTGCCGGCGACGGCGCCGACCACGCCCAGGCTGATGCTGCCAGTGTTGGCGCCGGTCATCTCAAGCGTGCCGTTATTGACAAAGTTGCTCAGCGTGACACCGGCGGTGCCGTCGATGACGGTTGGCGCCGCGACGGCGGCCTGGGTGTTGCCTGCTGCGCTGGACGTCATGTCCGCCACGTTGGCGTTGTTGATGTAGGTGAACACAACAACATTCGGGCTGGCAGCATTGATGACAGCGCCATAACCATCTTGTGGCTGGGCCTTGAACCAATTCGCAACGTCAGCAGCAGCTACTGCGCCGGCTGCGTAATAGGTAGCGGCGCCAACGGTTACCGCCTGGCCCGATTTCAGCGCGCCGAAGGTGACGGTCGCCACTTCCTTGGTGGTCGACGTACCCTGGGTGATCACGACGCTTGGCGCGGTCGGCGCAGCAACGTTGGTGACGACTGCCGACAGGTTGGCGACATTGCCAGGATTGGTCGCGGTCAGGGTAACCTGGGCAGCGTTGGCTGCAGCAGTCCAGCCGGTCAATGCACCGGTAACAGTCAGCGCGCTGCCGACATAAGTACCGGCAAACGCGGCTGCCACATCGGCAGCGGCAACCGTCGTGTTGACGGCGCCATTCGCGGTAACGGTACGGCCACCGATGGTGATGCCGGCGCCGCCTTGCAGGTTAGTGAAGGCAAAGGTTTCTTTTTCCAGCGTGCCGGCGATGCTGTTGCTCGACATGGTCACACGGTCGATGTTGCCCAGGTTGGCCAAGTTGATCAGCTGGCTGGTTGCGCCAGTGGCCGGGGTATCGATGACCAGACGTTCGAAGCCCGACACCACGCCGGCAGTTGCGCTCAAAGCGGCTGCGGCAGGCACGTTCGAGACGAGGGTGTCCACGCCGTCGCCGGCGGCCAGGGTGCCGCCGACGCCGAAGGCGCTGGTGGCGCGCACGATGTCGTCACCTGCGCCCATGCTGATGGCGCGGGTGTTCAGGCCCAGGGTAACGTCGTCCGCGCCGGCGCCGCCGGTGAAGGCCGTGTTGCCATTCAGTGCGGTAGTGACGGTCACGCCGACGCTGTTGGTCGAGGTGATGCTGTTGACGATGGCGGCATTGTTGCCGGCATCCTGCAGCGACACGGTCAGCTTGCGATCGCCGTCGAGGGCGATGCTGGTGGCGGCGTCGGTTTTGATCGTGACGTCGGTGGCGCTGCCGGTGTTGTACAGCTTCATGCTGGTGGCGGTCACATCGCTGATCACGGCCGAGCCGGTCACGTTGTTCAGGTCCAGCTTCAGTTCGCGGGTGCCGGCAGCGGCGTTGACGGTAACGTTGCCGCTGGCGTTCTTCAGACTCAGCGCGGTCAGCGCGTCCGAGCTGACGGTGGCGCCGCCGGTGGTGCCGGTCAGGGTGACGCTCTTGAGCTGATCGACGCTGGCGTTGTCGTTCAGGACGATCTGGTTGCCGCCGGTGACGTCGAGCACGACGGCATTGCCGCCGGTGGTCAGGTTGACCGCACCGTTACCGTTCTGGACGACCTTGACGTTTTGCAGGCCGGCCCAGGTCGACACGTCGGCGCTCACGGCGCCGGCGGCGTTGGTGACGTTCAGGTTTTCGACGCCGTCGACTGCCATGGCGCCCATGGCGATGCCGCCGGTGGTGCTGTTGACATTGATGGTGTCGTTGCCGATGCCGCCCGCGATCGCGCCGCCTGCACCCAGTGCGGTGGTGGTTGGCAGCAGGTTGATGACGTCGTCGCCGGCGCCCATGTCGACCAGCTTGTTGGTGGCGCCGACGGTGAGGATGTCCACGCCCGAGCCGCCGCTGAAGGCGACGTCGTTGCCCAGCACGCCGCTGACGGTCACGCCGGCGGTGTTGGTCGAAGTGATGATGCCGACGGTGCTGCTGTCGTTGCCGGCGTCGCTCAGGGCCACGGTCAGGCGCTTGTCGCCGTCGATGTCGATGCGGGTGGCAGCGTCGGTTGCCAGCGTCACGGTCGATGCGGCGCCGGTGGTGGCAACCTTCAGGCTAGTGGCGGTGGCGTCGCTGATGACGGTCGAGATCACGCCGTTCAGGCCAATCTGCAGGTCGCGCTGGCCAGCCGCGGCGGTGACGTTCACATTGCCGGCGCCGCGGGTGAGCTTGAGCGAGGTCAGCGCGTCGGAGCCGATGTCGGCGCCGTTCGAGTAGCTGTCCAGCGACACGCTGGCCAGGGTATCGGTCGCGCCATCATCGAGCAGCGACACGTGGTTGCCGCCGACAATGGCCATGCTGCTGACGTTGCCGCCCGATTTGATCGACACCAGGGCGCTGCCGCGCTGGTCGACGTCGACTTTTTGCAGGCCGGTCCAGGCCGACACGTCAGCATCGATCAGGCCGGCGGTGTTGGCGATGGTGAGGTTTTCGACGTTCTTCACGCGCAGGCTCGAACCGAGCACGACGCCGTTGGCGCCGCTGCTGGTGATGGCGATGGTATCGTTGCCTTCGCCGCCATCGACCTTGTCGGCGCCGTTCAGGGTCAGTTCGCCGGTGGTCGAATCGGTGCCCGCTTCGATCATGTCGTCGCCTGCGATGCGGATGACGACGTCGTCGCTGGCGGCGGTCAGCATGCCGCTGCTGACGGTCGGGATCGGTTCAGGAGTTGGATCGACCGGGGTGGTCGGATCGACCGGGGTGGTCGGATCGACCGGGGTGGTCGGATCGACCGGGGTGGTCGGATCGACCGGGGTGGTTGGATCGACCGGGGTGGTTGGATCGACCGGGGTCGTCGGATCGACCGGGGTGGTTGGATCGACCGGCGTGGTCGGTTCAACCGGAGTCGTTGGATCGACCGGAGTAGTTGGAGTGGTCGGCGTGGTCGGATCAACCGGCGTTGGGGTCGTCGGGGTAGTCGGTTCGACCGGCGTCGTCGGCGTGGTCGGCTCAACCGGCGTTGGAGTGGTTGGAGTCGTCGGCGTGGTTGGAGTCGTCGGCGTGGTCGGAGTCGTCGGCGTCGGCGTAGTCGGGGTGGTCGGCGTGGTCGGCGTGGTCGGCGTGGTCGGCGTGGTTGGGGTCGTTGGCGTCTTGGCGCCAATAACAACCAGCACCGAATCGTCCAGCACGGCTTTCGGCATTGCCTTTTCAACCGACGCGTCGTCGGTGATGGCGCTCAGCCAAACCTTGGCGCGGTTGTTGGCGGCAGTGCCGTCGTAGCCAACCTGCTCTGCCGACGTATCGAGCGCACGGGTAAATTCGGTCGAGACATCGACCTTGTTGTCGAAAATATTCTTGTCGGTGCCCTGCGCGCCATCCTTGATGATGGTCACCGCGTAGTCGACGGTGAACAGGCCGGCTTCCAGGCCTTTGGCCCAGAAGTCCAGACCGGCGGCATCCGGTGCGCGGCCGAAAATGTTCTTGTACACGGTCGTGACGACGTCAGCCATGCTCTTGTTGGCGTATTCCGCCTTGTACTCGTCCGACGAAGCGAACGCTGCCGAGATGGCGCTGGTGTCGCCGTTGGCAGCTTCCACCACCGAGTTCCAGAACTGCATACCAGCGAAGTCTGCCGGGCGGTTGAAGTACGCCACGTACAGTTGCTGAATTTGGGCTTCATACGAAAGTGCCATTATTGCTCCAAGTAGAGATCGAGAGTATCAATGCACGCAGCAACAAGGCAGTGAGCCGCGCGAAAAATCAGTAAACGCAAAAAAATGATGCTGGGAAGTGTAAAACCGCTAGTTACAAGATCGAAGGTTTTACTTACTTCACCGGAAGTGCTGCTTTAGGTTTCCGGAAGTCATTATTCTGCAATTGATTCTAACGAGCAAGTAGCCATAACCTCAAAAATCGGCAAAACCAATAATTCTCACAAAAATACAACAATTGAATATAAGAAATACATTTCTTTTAAGATACATATAAGATCAAAATAGCATCTGTTTTGTGATCGGTTAAACAATATGCCAACAGCAATAGCTAAATGACATTGGTACCTCAGATTTAGATGAAGAAAATTTGCTAGGTTTGGCAGACGATTCGCAATGTTGTGACGCTTGGGAGCGCAGTCGGGGTTCGATGCTGTCAGTGCGCAGGACGACCATTTCCTCTGTCTGAAGAGGCTTTTTATGCAAAACGGATAGTTACAAACTACAACCATCCATCCTTGCGTCGATCACGCCAGGCGTGGCTTTAGAAACAAAAAGACCCTGCAGCCGAGGGGCGTGCAGGGTCAGTGCGCTTGTCGCGCTGCTGTGATACTTCCTGGCGCGAACGTTCCGGTCGGTATTGGCAAATACGGCGACTGGCAGTCCGGCTATCTAGCGCCATGCTCGGCTGAGCTGGAAGGCGTTAACGCACGAGTACGCGGCTCGCAGGGATCGAAGACCTCGCGCGCGTTACCCAAGTCGGTCGATGCGCTCCTTACTGTTTGCTCGCCACGGCAGCACCTTCGCGCGCCGCCGCCGCCGCCCCATAATTACGCCGCAGCCGCAGGAACGGCTCCTCGATCACGTGATAACTCAGCGTGGCCAGGGCCCAGGTCACGGCATATGCCAGCATTACCATCAACGCCGCATCCAGCCATCCGATCCCGAATGGCCGCACCAGCCCGACGCCCTGGGCCAGCAGATGCAGCAGACCCATGTGCAGCAGATAGAACGAGAAACTGATCTTGCCGCCGTGGCTGAGTGTGCGCTCGATAAAGCCCGGCAGGCGCGGACGAAAGCCCACCCAGCCCAGGATCAGCAGCGCCCAGCCGGCGCTTTCGAGCATCGACCAGCCGATCCAGAACGGCGTGCGCGCCGCGGTCAGGAAACTCGCATGGCGATGCATGTACGCGGTGTCCCACAGCACCAGCGCCACGGCCGCCGCCACCACCAGCGGCGCCCAGCGCTGCAGCTGCGCGCTGTGGCGCGCGTAGAACATGGCCGCCATCATGCCGATCAAAAACTGGTCGAACCGTCCCAGGAAGGTGCTGAAATACATCAGCGTGCTGTTCTGGTTGACGGTATATGCCGCCGCCTTGAAGAACAGCAGCAGCACCAGCCAGCCGGCCAGGTAGCGCATGCCGCGCTCCATCGCGAAGCGCGCCAGAAATGGAAACACCATGTAGAACAGGAACTCGAGCGAGATGGTCCAGGCGGCGCCGGTGATCACGGTGCCCGAGGTCGGCGCCAGGCCGAGGTTGGATACGAACAGGTACAGCAGGTCTTGCGGCTGAAACTTGTCGCGCCCGATCGAGGTGGCGACCATGAAGATCAGCAGGTACAGCGGCAGGATGCGCAGGATGCGGTTGCGCAGAAAATCGCGGTACACGATCTGGCGCTGGTGCAGCGCGATCTGCATGAACAGGAAGCCGGACAAGGTAAAGAACAGTCCCACCCCGGTGTGGCCTTCGATGATCAGCGCCGCCCAGTCGCTGGTAAAACCGGTGGCGCCCAGGCCGCGGTATTCGAGATGAAAGTGAAACAGGAAGACCAGCGTGGCGGCAAGCCAGCGCAACTGGTCAAGACGCGGGTTGTACTGCAGATTAAGCGAATGCATGGGGGCCAGCCGGTTGCCTGAAATAAAACATTGTAGCGTCAATTGTCGCTAAATCGGCCCCGAGTTGCAGTCGCCCTGCCGCGCTGACTTATAATGTCGGCCTGACTTTTTCACGCTACCGCCATGTCTTCCGCCTCCCAGTACGTCAACATCGCCGCCTACAAATTCATCACGCTCGACGATCTCGAGGCCATGCGTCCGCACTACCAGGCGCTGTGCAACGAGCTGGCGCTGAAAGGGACGATCCTGCTGACGCCGGAAGGCATCAACATGTTCCTGTCCGGCACCCGCGCCCACATCGACCGCTTCCTCGACTGGGTGCGCAGTGACGTGCGCCTGGCCGACCTGGAATGGAAAGAAAGCCTGTCGCTTGAACAGTCGCACAAGCGCATGCTGGTCAAGATCAAGAGCGAGATCATCACCATGCGCATGCCGCTGATCAAGCCCGAACTTGGCCGTGCGCCATCGGTCGACGCCACCACGCTCAAGCGCTGGCTCGACCAGGGTCACGACGATGACGGCGTGCCGGTGGTCATGATGGAAACGCGCAATGCGTTCGAAGTCGATGTCGGCACCTTCGACAATACGCTCGACTACCGGATCGACAAGTTCACCGAATTTCCGGCCGTGGCGGCCGAGCACAAGGACGAATTGGCCGGCAAGACCGTGGTGACCTTCTGCACCGGCGGCATCCGCTGCGAAAAAGCGGCGATCCACATGAAAGAGATCGGCTACCAGCGCGTGTACCAGTTAGAAGGCGGCATCCTCAAGTATTTCGAGGAAGTCGGCGGCGCCCACTATTCGGGCGACTGCTTCGTGTTCGACTACCGCACCGCGCTCAACCCCAGACTCGAGCCGACCGAAACCGTGCAGTGCTTCGCCTGCCGTGCGGTGGTGACGCCGCGCCAGCAATTGTCGCCCGACTACGTGTATGGCGAGTCGTGCCCGCACTGCGCTGCCGACAAGCGCGCCGCGCCGGAGTTGCAGGATGCGCAACCGGCGCAGACCGGCAGCGCGGCATAAGTCCTCCGCCAGCGGCGCTATGCCGCCTGCGCCGCATCAGACGATGTACGGCGTGACGGCTTCGATGCCGGTCGGGGTGCCGACGATGTGCGCGATGGCGTCGTCGATGTTGTCCGTATCCAGATGGTCGGCCGCGCTCGGCAGGTCGCGCACGCCGGCGATGTAGTCGATGGCGATCTGGTTGGCCCTGGCGCCGCTGTAGGCAACCATCTCGACATCGGTGTCGACGCGGTCGGTGAAGGCGGCGGCCACGGCCACCTTGCTGGTGAAGGCCAGGCTGTCGGCGCCCTGGGCGCCGTCGGCGATCTGGGTCACCACGTTGTCGATCGTGATCGTGCGGTTATCCAGCGCCGCGGCCCAGTAGTCGACGCCGGCGCTTTCCGCCACGCGCCCGAACAGGTGTTCGTACACTTCGCTCACGATGGCGCGGTTGTCCATGTCGGCGTATGTTGCGCGGTATTCGGCGGACACCGAAAATGCCGCCGCGATGTCCTGGTAGACGTTCGGATTGTTATCCAGCTGGTCGGCCCAATAGTCCAGGCCGGCCGGGTCGGCCGGGCGGCTGAAATAGGCCACGTAGAGTTCCTGGATATCCTTGATTTGGTCAAGCGTTGCCATGGCGATGCCCCTTTCGATATGCGTTAGCGATGAGCAAAGCATAGTCTGGCGAGCCCGGCCTGACTGTTAGGTGAAGCACCGATGGCCGATGCACGTTTCGCCGTCATGTGGCGCCGGGCCGGCCGCCGTCGGCGCTCAAGCCGGGGCCGGGCCGGCGTCGTCGGCGCCGTCGAAGTCCGGATCCACCGCTGGCCAGGAACAGGCCGTTGGGCGCGTCGCTGAAAGGATTGGCGCCGGTGAGGTCGCTCACCAGGCGCTGGGCCAGCGCCGGCCGCTTGTAGTAAAAGGGCTGCATCGCTTTATCCCGCTTTATCCCGAATTGGATAAAATTACTATAGCGTCAGTAAAGCGGGATAAAACGAACAAAATCATGGTGTGAGGCCAATGCGCCGCGAGCGGTCGCAGGCAAGGCGACGGGCGACTGCCCGCCGCCGCCGATTACTTGAAATACACCGCCAGTTCGCGGATATCGTCGTGGTCGACCGTCTCGGCAATCGCACGCATACGCAGCACCGACACCAGGTAGGC
>Ga0265780_10003038_pt1 | contig 22337 bp, 18 predicted proteins | sample P1T30metagenome_FD_192432 | JGI IMG/M metagenome (GOLD analysis project Ga0265780, IMG submission 192432) | Plant litter microbial communities from East Loma Ridge, Irvine, California - P1 T30 | ecosystem: Environmental > Terrestrial > Plant litter > Unclassified | place: USA: California...
GCTTGGCGTATTCGGTCAGGACGACGATATTGTTCCAGTCCATGGACAGGCCAGCCGACGTGAACGTGTACTTGCGATCCTTGGTGTTGAGCAGCACGCCCATGTCCGCCACTTGCGGGACATTGAACGCGGCAGCCGTGTTGTTGAACGTGATCACGGCGGCGTCCAGCTGCGCGCTTTCCGACGACAGCTTGGTACCGCTGCGACCCACGCGCACGATGAACGGGCCATGTTCGGCCGTCAGGTTCAGCGCGTACTGGTCGCGGGATTCGGCGGTAGGACCACCCGCGGTCTTGAAATCGCTGCGGCCATAGGCAGCCAGCGCCGTGACGGTCGTGTCGCCATACTGCTGTTGCCAGGTGACGTCGGCGCCGTCGATGTTATTGATTGGCATCTGCGAATACAGTTCCTGCGGCGGACGCAGGAAGGTGTTGGCGTAGCCGACGTTGCGGTATTCCGAGATCATGAACGCTGGCATGGCCATGCGACCAACGCGCACGCTCAGGTTGTCCGACAGCTTGGCCTTGACGAAGGCCCACGACAGTTCGGCGCCGAAGCTGTCTTCGCCATCCTTGCGCACCAGGCCTTGGCCGGTGACCGACAACCACGAGTTGACGGTGTAATCGGCCTGCAGGCCGAGGTTCGAATCGACGCCAGTGCGCGGATCCTTCTTGACACCCGACGACTGGTTCGAACGTGCGAACTCGGCCTTGTCGGTGTCAGAGAACGTGAGGGCGCCGGTGCCGAAACCGCTGATACGAACGGCGTTACTATCCTGGGCAAAGGCAGATGCGACGGCGAATGGCAAAGCGAGTGCCACCACGATGTTACGTGTTTTCATAAATTCCTGGGGATTACGGTGAAGTAGTTTATTGAATGCAAAAACGGCGACATGGCCTGCGCCGCATCGCACTTGCTGAGGCAATTGTATCCATCAGGAAACTGTTGCCGCAACGAAAATTCACGAAAAGTCACTTTTCCTGTTCAATATGTGTGATTTTGTTGTGAACTTCTAACGCATTATTGCAATTCAATACCCAAGTATTTACGACAGGTAGATGTCCACGCTGATATCCAGCGTGGACAGGCAGCGCGCTTGTATATAGCGTGAACGTGGCCAGTTGATACGATCTGAAGCGGTCGAATCAAGGTGCCGCCGGATTGCAACGGATCACACGCAGCGCGGCACCTCCATGTACTGACAGTCTGTCAGAACTTCGTTCTGACACCCACTACGAAACGCCTGCCAGGCAGCGGCGCGATGTCCTTGAGCACCGAAGTCGACAGGCGGATATCGTCATTCAGCAGATTTTTTGCCAGTGCGAACCACGTCAGATCGACGCCCTGCACGCGCTGCGTGTAGGACAGATTGGCATCAAGCTGGTTGTAGGCCGGTGTGTCCTGCAGTTCGTTGGCAGCCAGGCGATCCTGCCCGCGCGCATGCACCAGTGACAGGCCACCGCGCCACGCGCCCTCGCGGTAACCGACGCTGGCGCCAATGCGGTCCGCCGGCTGCAGCGGCAGGTTGCCCCCACCGTCGCCGAGTTCGCCGCGCGACATATCGCCGAACAGCCGGCCCGACCAGCCGGCGCCGGTCTGGTTGTAGGTCAGCTCGGCTTCCGCACCATGAATGCGGGCACGACGCTGCTCGAAGGTCCGGGTGCGCAACTCGTCACCCGGATTGCCTTCCTCGTCAACCAGATCGCTGCCGATGCGGCCGAAGATGTAGTTGTCGATGTTGTTGCGGAACAGGTTGGTTTTCCAGCGCACCAGGCCCGTGTTCTTTTGCAGCGTCAGCTCGATGTTGCGCGAGGTTTCCTTGTCGAAGTCGGGATTGCCGATGTCGAACGTGGCAGTCGCATCGTGCGGCCCGGCCGAGTACAGCTCTTCGATTGCAGGTGCACGCTGCGCATACGACAGCGTCGCCCCGACGCTGTAGCCCGGCATGAACGGCCAGGCCGCGCCGATCGAACCGGAACCGAGGTCAAAGGTGCGCTGCCTGCCGCTCACCGGTTCGCGCTTGACGTTTTCGTAGCGCGCGCCAGCGCTCAGGCGCAGCGGGCCGGCATCCCCCTCTTCCACCATGAACAAGGCCGTCGTCTTCGAGTGCGTCAGCGGCACCGTGTCCGGCCCGCCTTCAGCGCTGAGCGCCGAGAAGTGCGTATTCTCGGTCTGGGCGCCCACCGTGCCGCGCAGACCGGCAATGGCTTCGTGCGTGAGTTCCAGCCGCGTTTCCAGCGAGCGGTTATTGAAGATCACCTCAGGACCGTCCTCGCCCAGCTCGGCGTGCTCGTAGTCGGTATAACCGGCCTTGAAACGCAGCGATTCGATGCCGCGCAACGGCTGCCTGAGCATGCTGTCGAAGTCGTAGCGATCCTGCTTCTGGTCGATGCGCGAACCCTCGTCACTCGGTATGCCGTACAGGTTGCTCAGGTGCGACGCCGAGACGCCGGCGTAGCCCCAGTCGTCGACCCACGAGGCACCGGCGCCAAGGTTCTTTTCACGCGTGTCCGAGTGCGGCAGGCGGCGCATCGCCGAGTCGGGGTCCTGCAGGACCCGGCGATCCGGAATACGGTAGTCGTCGGTATCGCGCCAGTTGCCGTCGACGTGCAGGGCGATCTTGCCGCTGGCAGCGTCCGCGGTGCCAGACACGTTCTTGCCGTTGTCGCCCGTGCTGTAGCGCGTCTCGATCTGGCCGGTCGGCGTGGCTTCGAGGTGGGTCGGAATGCGCTCGTTGACGATGTTGACCAGGCCACCGATCGCGCCCGAACCGTACAGCAAAGCAGCCGGGCCGCGCAGGATTTCGATCTGGCGCGCGACTGCACCCTCGGCCGATACCGCGTGATCGTTCGACAGGCCCGACACGTCGGACACGGACATGCCGTTTTCCAGCATTTTTACCCGCGACCCTTCCAGGCCGCGAATGATGGGACGTGATGCGCCGGCGCCGAAGGCCGAGGCCGACACGCCGAGCTCCTGCGACAGCGTCTCGCCAAGTGAACTGCCGGCCTTGTCGCGCAACTCGTCCCCGGCAAGTACCTTCGCCGGCGTGAGGATCTGGTCGTTTTCGCCGTTACGGAACGGCGACGCGGTGACGATGACCTGCGGGGTGTCGCCCCCGAGTGCCGATTGGGCGTGGGCGGGCAGATTCCAGGCGAGCAGGATGGCGCTGGCGAGCAGCGTACGTTGAATATTCATGAATATAACCTCGAGCAAAATGGGTGCGAACGGCATTGCCACGGCGGCGCCGCGGCAATGCATCGATGACAGCAGATCGAATCAGTTCGCCCGAGGGGGGCCGCGTGGGAGGCACGCGCGTACCGGCTGTACGCGCGCGCATTCGGTGCCTAGCGCCAGTGGCCCGGCCGTAGCCGCTTGCGGTAGATGGCCAATGTATTGCGGCAGCGGCAGCGCGACATCAAGCTGGGCGCCGGCTGCGCATTCGGCGCAGAATTCCTGCAGCGCAGGTGCATCCGGCTGGCTGCCCGCTTGCTGCGCAACCTGGCGTTGTTGCGCGCTATGCCAGTGCGACAGCCCATGCGCCAGCGCCATCTGCTGCGAGACGAGCAATAACAGCGATAGCAGGCAATGGAGAATGGAGCGTGGCATGCGCGGCGAATGACGGTTGACCGGCGCATTCTACGTGATGGGAGTCGATTGCGACAGCAACCATCAGCAATTGCAATTTAGTTGCATTGAACCGGCGTGGCGGTAGTGAGCGTTCTATACACAGGGGCAAAACCAGCAGTGTTGTGGAGAAACGACCGGAAAAGCGACTGTCCTTACGGCACGGTAGAGGTTGCTGGTATCCTCGCGGATCACCACCTCTCCTGATTTACCACTGTGCCACTGCTCGATCCTGCCACCGTCATTCTCACGTCGACCATGATGGCGGCGGCGATGACCGTCGTGTTGTTTTCCGCGTACCGTAGCTTCCCTGCCGAAGTGCGGGGATTGGGCCACCAGGCGCTCGGCATGTTGTCACTGACGGCCAGCGGGGTGCTGTTCTGCGCGGGGCCACTGATTCCTGAAGGGCTGTTGCTGTTCGTGGCCAATAGCACCATGCTGGGCGCCGCCGGGCTGATGCTGATTGGCACCCAGTTATTCTATGGCCGCAAGCCAAGCTGGTGGTGGCTGGCGCTGACGTGGGCGGCCGGCATGGTCTGTCTGGTCGGCTGGTATGTGATCACCCAGGACTACGCGTTGCGGGTCGCAGTGTTTTCATTGTTGACGCTGTCGTTCTACGCGGCGCAACTGGTGCTGCTGGTGCGCCATGGTGAACGCCACTTCTCCAGCTGGTTCTTCGGCTCCCTGTTGCTGGTGCAGTCACTGGTGCTGCTATTGCGCTTGGTCGCGGCGCTCAATGGCGCGGTTGGCACCAGCAACGCCAGCAACAGCGCGGTACAGGGCATTTTTCTGTTGAGCGCCAACTTCATGACGCTGATGATGGCAGTCGGTTTCATGACCGTCGCCACCCGGCGCCTGCAGGTCGTGATGGAGCACCGTTCCTGCACGGACCCGCTGACCGGGGTGCTGAACCGACGCGGTTTCGCCGCTGCCTACCGCCGCGAGGTCGCGCGCATGAAACGCCACGGCGCGCCATTCTCCCTACTGAGCATCGACCTCGATTACTTCAAGGCCATCAACGACCAGCACGGCCACGCAGTCGGTGACCAGGTACTGGTGCACGCGGCGCGCACCACAATCTCGGCCCTGCGCGAGATCGACCACGTGGCGCGCTTCGGCGGTGAGGAATTCATCGTGCTGCTATCGGGAACCACGGCAGAGCGGGCAAAAGCGATGGCGCAACGTATCCAGGTGTCGCTGTTTGCGGCGCGCGGCGGCAACGTGCCAAGCTACACGGTCAGCATCGGCATCGCCAGCCAACGGACCTCAGACGAAAGCCTGGAAGCCCTGATGGCGCGCGCTGACGCCGCCCTCTACCGCGCGAAGGCGGCCGGCCGCGACCGCAGCGAGCTGGCGTAAGGGGCAGGCTCGGCGGCATGCGGCACAGGGCAGCTGATGGCCAGCGCGGGCAATCAGGCCGTCGTGACCTTACAGCGCAAGAATAGCTGCTAGCGAATGCACACTAGTGTTGTGCGATAACTCGTGCTGAACCGGGTCGCTGGGACTGCTCTGCGTGCTGCTGCAGGGCCGGTCCGCTGCTGGCGCGACAGGCGCAATACGACCCGTAGCGGCTCTTTATTGAAGGTGGCGGGTTAGCGATACTCGACTTGGACAGGATGAGGCACTTGCGTTTCGAAGGCCTCGGCGAACGCGACAACTTCGGCAAGAGATTCGTCTTTATGCGATGTCGTGACGATAACGTGTCCGTTAAGTCCGTCTTCTTCGCTACCCGTCCAATCGAGAGCGTCTTCCCATTTCTCCGCATCGACGCCAACGGCACAGAAAAGCGCGATGCGAGCTGCAAGCAAGTCACGCAAGAATGCATTGTCTCGCTCCGGCCTGTATCCAGACGCAGACACCAATACGATTTTCCCAGGGTAGGTCATCCTTGCCTTTTAACAGTCTGCTTCTGTCCGAATCCGGCTATTCGTTTCAGCATAGCAGGCTCCGAGGTCGGCAATTCAGCGGTCGCCGCGACAGGCCGGTACCGACCCTAAGCGGCCCTTCATCACTCTGTAGTTAGACTCGTATTGGTGAGTCCCAGTTCGGCTTGACAACACCAACTTACTAGTTGACTCGCCAAGCCCTGCGAGCGTCATTGCATTGATGTGCTCATGCGTGGCCCAGAGGCGCAGTGCTTCCTTGCGAGACTGGATTTTTTTCTTCCGCGCTGCCATCGACGGAGCGCGCGCGCTGGCCTTGGCCAAAGGCGCCGTACGGGTATCCGCCGGATTGCGGCTGGCTGACCTTGTCAAGTTTTGCAGTCATTTCCCCGCTTAGATGCAGTTTGGCAGCCCCCAGGTTGTCCTTCAATTGCTCCATCGTGCGCGCGCCAAAAATAGGAGCGGTAACGCTCGGCCGATCTGCCAGCCAGCTCAACGCAACCTGCGACGGTGTCGCGCCAATCTCTTTTGCAATCTGCACGACGGCATCGATGATTACCCAGTTGCGGTCGCTCTCCGCGTATTCAGCCGATATCCACTGGTACAGCGGTTTTTCCGAGCCGGCACGTGTGTTTTTAGCAGGCACCGTTCCTCGTTGGTATTTGCCCGCGAGAAAGCCGCCAGCTAATGGCGACCATGGCAGCAAGCCCACTCCGTTGTGCAACGCTGCAGGAATGACTTCCCATTCGCTTTCGCGTGACATCAAGCTGTACTGTTGCTGCAGCGTGACTGGTAGCACGGCATTCATCTGGTGCGCCGTTGCCATGAATAGCTGCAGCTGCCAGCCGGTGTAGTTTGACAGGCCAACATAGTGTATTTTGCCGGCGCGGACTGCGTCGTCCAGGAAGCGGATGGTTTCTTCCGGCGGCGTCAGTGGATCCCATGCATGCATCTGATAGAGATCGATCGTTTCACGCTGCAAATTTGTCAGCGATTCGTTGAGCAGGCGGTTCAGGCCTGGCCGGCTGAGGCCGGCAGCATTTGGACCTCCGTGCGTCGAATGGCGGCCTTTCGATGCGATCAAGATGCGGTCGGTCACTTCCTGCGGGCGGCTGATAAACCATTTCCCGACGATTGCTTCCGACTTTCCTTCTTCGTAGACGTTGGCGGTATCGATAAAGTTGCCGCCGGCTTCCACGTAGGCGTCCATGATGGCAAAAGCATCCTGCTCTGAGGTCTCGCCTCCGAAATACATCGAGCCGAGTGCAAAACGAGACACGATTGTGCCACTGTTGCCTAATTGCTTATATTCCATGAGTTTTCCTTTTATATCAGGTAGGGTACGAATCTCTGAACAATTCAGTATTCGGTGGGCGCTTGGGTCAAACGTGCGCCTGGACGTGATATTTTTTCGCTGAATAAGGAGCTGGGCTGCAAAGCGCAGAGACAGGTTCCGGTTTCGCGGGCACGAAATGCTTACGTCGCGGCGAACGAACCATTCCCTGGTCTGCTACTGGACGCCGACCGGAACCTGGTCCGAGTACTGCACCTTCTTTTTCTGAAACGACCGCGCCGTCAGCATTGTCAGCATGGCGGCGGCGACGAGCATAGCGGCGCTCGCACCGAACGTCGCCCGATAGCCGTGCATGTCGAACAGGACCCCGCCGATAGTGGCGCCGCCCATGATGGCAAGCTGGACCATTGCCACCACCAGGCCGCCGCCGGCTTCTGCGTCGTCAGGGAGCGTACGTGCCATCCATGTCCACCAACCCACTGGAGCCGCCGTGGCAATCAAGCCCCATAGCGCCAAAAGGATGGCCGTAGCCGTGACGGAACTCCCCACAAAAACAAACGCCAGAGCGATCAATGCCATTAACACAGGAATGGCGGTCAATGTCAGGTAGAGATGCTTGTTGAGGAGCGCGCCCACCAGGGTAGTGCCGATGAAGCCGGCCACGCCCATGGCGAGCAGCATAAGCGACAGTGCATTTACATCGACCTGGGTCACCTTCTCCAGAAACGGGCGCAGATAGGTAAATAATGTGTACTGCCCCATGAAGAACAGCGCGCACGCTGCAATACCCATCGCAACCACCGGCCGTGCCAGCAGTCTGAAGGCATTGCCGGAATCCGGACGGGATTCCACCTTCATTGCAGGCAAGCTGAACAGTTTCCAGAAGAAAGCAATTGCTGCGACAGGAACGATGCAGAAAAACGCCCATCGCCAGCCGATGATCGCGCCGAGAAAGCTGCCCAGCGGGGCAGCAAGCACGGAAGCAAGCGCGCTGCCGCTATTCAATAGCGCAAGGGCGCGCGGCACATGGCGATCGGCTACCAGACGCATTGCCGTCGCGGCCGACAACGACCAGAAGCCGCCGATGGCAATACCGATCAACGCGCGCCCGCCCATGAAGATGATGTAGTTGGGAGCGAAAGCAACGACGGTGCCTGAAGCAACCATCAGCAGAGTGAGTGACAACAGCAGAATTTTGCGGTCAAGCCGTCCAGCCAGCGATGCGATGAATAAACTGGTCAGCAAGGCAAATGCGCCGGAAATGGAGATGGCTTGCCCGGCCTGCCCTTCACTGATATGAAAGTCTGCTGCAATAGGGGTCAGCAGGCTGACTGGCATGAATTCGGATGCCACCAAGGCAAATGCCGCAAGGGACATTGCGAAGATGGGACCCCAGGCTTGTTGGTCCCGGGCTGGATTTGCTGATGTAGCGGTCATTGATTACTCAAAGAATTTCGATGATTGATCGGACTTGTCAGATCCATGTCTGCGTTGGTACCGGGTAAAGCGTGGGCCTTCCCAGCGTTCACGACTCCCCCGCCGGGCTCTCACGTTAACGGCGATATTGTTCATCGCTTACTTTCTCCAGCCATTCGACGTTCTTGTCATCGACTGACTCCTGGATGGCGATATGCGTGACGGATGTTGTCGGCGCTGCCCCGTGCCAGTGTTTAACGCCCGGCGAGGTTGACACGACGTCGCCAGGACGAATTTCCTGTACCTGCCCGCCCCACTGCTGCACGCGTCCCACACCCGCAGTCACGAGCAACACCTGGCCCTTGGGATGCGTATGCCAATCTGAACGTGCGTTTGGTTCGAACGTTACATAAGCTCCTGATGCCGTAGCAGGTGCTTCGGCATTGAACAATGGATCGATACGTACGCGACCTGTAAAATTTTGCGCCGGCCCTGCAATTGATGCCTGGGTTCCAGCACGAGCAATTGCCATCTGCTGTTTACTGCGCTCGGCAGCGCTAACATCATTCCCGGCGTTTTTCAGAGTCGGCGCATGTTGTGCGCTGACCGGGTTAGTCAATACCGACACGACAATGGCGAACGTAAATAGCTTCTTTGTAGCGGTGAATTTCATAATTAATTTTTGGGTGAGACTGGCTTGCAGGATTCAGTCGCGGCGGGAGGGCTACACATTGCGTCGTGTTGGCGTCGTGTTCGACACTGCTCATGATGTCAACGGGCAGCCAGGTACGTGAAGTGAACGGCAGACCCCGCCTGTACTCAACAGCGGCATCCCGGGTCATCACATCGATGCGCTTGCTTCTGCTATCGCCGAATACAGCTTCAGTGAAGCGAGATCACCGCTTTCAAGGTGTCCGAACCAGGTGCCCGAGAAAAATCTGGGGCGAGCTTGGCTACCAGGCTGAGCACAGAAGTCGTGACCCCGCCAGCACGTTCTATTTGTCGGATAGCAGCCTGCTCGGTACGCTCGGAACGACTACCGATGCCGTCGACGGGCACCTGTACGGTATATCCAGCCGCGATACCATCGAGCGCGCCTTGCAGCACCGCTACCTCAGTTGCGAACCCGACAATTACCAGAACCTTGCGGCGGTTTTCCGCGAGTGCAGATACCAAAGCGGGTTCGGAGAATGGACTTGCGATGACGCGATTGATGGTGTTGGTCTTGCTCGCATAAGGACGAAGCTCAGGAATTAATTGGCCAGGCTTGCCTGCTTGCGGAACAATGGCGAAGGTCATCGGAATGCCCAAGATGTGCGCGGCTTTGGCCAAGGCGCCAGCAGAAGCGGCCAGTGTTTTTGGCTCGACAGTTGTACTGGTGGAGACCAGACCTGCTTGCAAATCAGCAAATAAAATCTGTACATCGCTGACGCTCAAGGCGGCGTGTTTGCCGATCTCGTTCTGCACGACCGGGACACTCGCCGCCGGTGCCTGCTGAGCATGGACAGTTGGTACGAGAAGCGCTAACGACAGCAGAGCAGCAAGCGGGATACGTGTCAGCTTGCAGTGTTCAGATCGGGCAGGATGGGTCATTGGGCTATCCATTTCATGAGTAAGTAGTTTGTTGTGGCTGCATCGGAAAGTCGCCCCGTTGACAGGTCAATCATTGTTTTACAAAGCTTGGTGAAGCCAGTCGGAAGATCGAGCGATACATACAGGCCACTACAGTACCGATTGTCATATGTCCGAGGTAGAGGTAAACTTTGCAAACCGATATGCAAAATCTTCATAAATGCCGCGTACTGACTTCAACAATCTTCAGGCTTTCACCGTCGTTGCCCGCGAACGCAGTTTCACGCGGGCTGCTGCGCAGCTGGGCGTGTCGCAATCCGCGCTCAGCCACACGATTCGCACGCTTGAAGCCAAGCTGGGCGTCCGTCTTCTGACCAGAACAACTCGCGGTGTCTCTCCCACGGAGCTTGGCAGGCACTTGCTGTTGACACTCGCGCCTCACTACGCCGGGATCGAAGCCGAAATGGCTGCCATGAGCAAGACCCAGGGGGCGCCCGCCGGGAATGTTCGCATTACGGCCGATCAGCACGTAGTCGATACCATTCTTTGGCCGAAGCTGTTCCCACTCATGCTCGACTATCCTGAAATACGGATTGAAATTAGCGTGAACTACGGAATGATCGATATCGTGAGCGAGCAATTCGATGGTGGCGTTCGTCTCGGCGATCAGGTGGCCAAGGACATGATCGCTGTACGGCTGGCGCCCGATATGCGAATGGCAGTGACGGCACGTCGTAGCTACCTCAACAGCCGCGAGCTCCCGAAGACGCCTAATGACCTGACGCTTCACAACTGCATCAATCTTCGCCTTCCCACCTACGGTGGACTGTACGCGTGGGAATTCATGCAGCACGGCCAGACTTTCAAGGTGCACGTGACTGGACAGTTTGTCGGCAACACATCGTCCCAACTACTGGCTGCCGTAATGGCTGGCATCGGCATCGGCTACACGCCATTTGCATTGGTAGAGCAGGAGATCGCTTCCGGTGAACTCATCCCTCTGCTTGAGGACTGGTGGCCTACCTTCCCCGGGTATCATTTCTATTATCCAAGCCGCCTTCAATCGAACTCCGCTATTGCATTGGTGGTTGACACACTACGTCTCAAGCCTTAGGTCACTTATGAGTTTTCCTCATCACGCCTAGCAACCTTCCCCCCTACTCGACTTACGGCAGCATCGTTAGGCTTCATGCTTTCTTAGCGTTGGAGTGTCTGCGATCGTATTTTCGATATCGCACCGCACCTTGGTCATTTATTAGGGGGAATCATGCAAAAGCGCGTATTGGGAACGGGTCAGCTTGAGGTGTCGGCGATTGGCCTGGGGTGTATGGGACTGAGTTTCGGGTACGGACCAGCGACTGAAAAAACAGACGGGATAAAACTGATCCGTGCGGCCTTCGAGCGAGGCGTTACCTTCTTCGACACTGCCGAAGCGTATGGGCAGCACAATGAGGAAATGGTAGGCGAAGCGCTGGCGCCATTTCGCGACCAAGTTGTAATTGCGACTAAGTTCGGGTTCAAGAACGGAAGACCGGCCGATGGCTTGGACAGTCGTCCGGAAAACATTCGCGTAATGGTGGAGCAGTCGCTGCAACGCCTGCGTACAGACTGCATCGACTTGCTGTATCAGCACCGTGTCGACCCAAATGTACCAATCGAAGATGTCGCGGGCGCAGTACGCGAACTGATCCAGGAAGGCAAAGTCAAGTATTTTGGTCTTTCTGAGGCGGGCGCCACAACGATTCGTCGAGCGCACGCTGTACAGCCAGTCACCGCGCTGCAGAGCGAGTATTCCATGTGGTGGCGCGAACCCGAGCAGAGTGTCATGTCGACGCTGGAAGAACTTGGCATCGGCTTTGTTCCATTCAGCCCTTTGGGTAAAGGCTTTCTGACCGGTGCTGTCGCGCAAAATACCCAATTTGCCGAAGGCGATATTCGCAATACCTTGCCAAGGTTCCAGGAGCAGGCACGCCAGGCCAACCAAGAGCTAGTCGAATTGCTCGGGCTGATTGCAGCCGACACCGGCGCAACGCAGGCTCAGGTCGCGCTCGCCTGGCTGCTTGCACAACGGCCATGGATCGTACCGATCCCCGGCACCACCAAGCTGCATCGCCTCGACGAAAACACGAAAGCAGCTGCCGTGTCACTGAGCACAACCGATTTACAGCGCATTGAATCCGCCTTGGGCAAGGTCGATATCCAAGGCGATCGATACACGCCGCAACAGCTCAAGACGATCGATCGCTGATCAACCCAGTCAGAAGTAAATCTTCAGGAAAATAATCTGTCACGAGCCGCTGCTTGTTCAGGAGCGACTCGATGGCGTGAACCTAACAAGACGGAATCAGCGATGAATAAAACAACGATCCTCAAGCGCCGTACCGTGTACACAATCGCGATTGCTTTGATTGCCGCATCCGCTTCATTGTGCCGGGCCGCTTTGGCGGCAGAACAGTCGGGCAAGGCAGGCCAGACACCCGCAACGGCCACTGCACTAACGCCTCGCCAGCAGGCTATTGTGCCCATCGCGGCGTTCGCAGCTGCTGGCAATATCCCCAAACTCGGCATGGCACTGAACCGTGGCCTGGATGCAGGGATGACGGTGAGCGATGCGAGGGAAGTATTAGTGCAGTTGTATGCCTACGCCGGCTTCCCGCGTAGCTTGAACGCACTTGACGAGCTGATGAAAGTGCTGGCGTCGCGTAAGCAGCGCGGCATCCAGGACGCTGCGGGCGCAGCACCTGGTAAGCCTGTTCCGACGGGCAAAGCACTACTGACTGCGGGCACTGCCAATCAAACCAAGCTGATCGGCGCACCGGTGAAGGGGGCTGTCTTCGATTTCGCGCCTGCTATCGACGAGTATCTCAAGACTCATTTATTCGGCGACATCTTCGAGCGCGACAACCTGGACTGGCAGAGCCGCGAGTTGGCGACGCTCGGGATGTTATCGGCCCTGCCTGGAGCCGAGGCGCAGTTGCAGTCGCACATGCGCGTCAGCATGAACGTCGGTCTGACCGCTGAGCAGTTACATCAGTTAACCAGTGTGCTGGCCGACCGGGCCGATGGTGCGAATGCACGGCGCGCGCGTCAGGCACTCGAACGGGCCCTTGAAGCTACTTCGCCCCGCCAGGCGTCGACGCCACAGCCTGCAACGTGTGCAGGGACGCGGACCTGCAACGCGGAAGAATTTCAAGCGCTGTAGACGCGCGAAATTAACGAAGCCGGCACTTGCGCTGCCGAACCAGAAATCAGAAAGACGACGAGAACCATATGAAAAATCAATACACACTGCTGCGGCATTTGTTCGCGGCCGTTACCTTGACTGCAGGCCTGGCCGCGCCGCTGGCTCATGCCCAGCAGCCGCTCCAGGTCGCCACTCCTTCCGGTCCGATCGCAGGATCGACGCTCAAAGGAATTGACGCCTGGCTTGGTATTCCATTTGCAGCGCCGCCAGTTGGCCAACTGCGATGGCAGCCTCCACAACCGGTCAAGCCTTGGACCGTACCAATCACGGCGACTACCATGCCTGGGGCCTGTGCACAGAACGCCGATCTGGGTGTGTTCGCGCGTGCCGGTGGCAGCGAGGACTGCCTCTACCTCAACGTGTATCGCAGTGCGGACGCAGCGCGTGCAGGGCAAAAATTACCCGTGTTTGTCTGGATTCATGGCGGCGCCCTGCAGGTCGGGCAAGGCGGAGACTACGACCCAAGTAAATTGGCCATTAACGGCAAGGCTGTCGTCGTTACGCTGAACTACCGGCTAGGCCTGTTCGGCTTTTTTGCACATCCCGCCCTCGACGCGGAAGGCCACGATTTCGCTAACTACGGTCTGATGGACCAGCAAGCTGCGCTGCGCTGGGTGCAACAAAACATCGCTCTCTTTGGCGGTGATCCGGCGAATGTCACGATCTCTGGCGAGTCTTCGGGCGGCAATAGTGTCCTCGCGCACATCGCTGCGCCGCAGTCCGCGGGCCTGTTCCAGCATGTGGTTGCAATGAGTGGCGGAGGCATCATGGCCAGACATCCCGCATTCGGGGCACCACGTCCGCTGAACGTCGCACGTGACATCGGCACGCGCTTTGCCAAGGAAGTGGGATGCTCGAGTGGCGCCGCCGCCTGCATGCGCGCACTACCGACCAAGCGTATTCTCGATGCCCAGAAGCCCTATCTGCTTAACGAGTTCATTATCGACGGCAAGGTACTGCCGGTTCATCCATCGGACGCTTATCGCACAGGCCGTATCAATCGCGTGACGCTGGTGACGGGCAGTACCCGTGACGAAGGCACCTTCTTTATCGCGCTGCCGGAACTGGCTACCGGGAAAGCAATTACTGAGGCAGATTATCCTGTCCTGATCGAAAGCCAGTTCGGAAAAGCGCTTGCTCCCAAAGTGATACGCGAATACCCGCTGGTCAACTACGACAGCCCAAGCGAAGCGTTTGCCGCCACCTTAACTGACAGCATGTTCTCGTGCACCGGCCGCGCCATGCAGCGCGTGCTGTCCGACAAGATCCCCGTGTTCGCCTACGAGTTTAGCGATCGCACCGCACCTTCCTATGTCGATAACACGACTTTTCCGCTATTGGCCGCACATACTTACGAGTTGCCGTACGTGTTTCCCGGCTTCCGTGGGGGTGGTTACGCTGAGGTCAAGCTCAATCCATTGCAGGAAAAGCTTTCGGACCGCATGATTGGCTATTTCGCGAACGTCGCCCGGCTGCCAGGCGGACAGACCGAATGGTCGCGATACAACCTGGTGCAGGACAACGTCATGACCTTCGCATTACCAGACGCCCGAATGATTTCGGGCCGCTTTGCCCACGCGCACCATTGTGCATTTTGGGACAAGACCGGTACCTACTAACGCTTGGGACGTCAGCCATCATGGCGACTGTCACGCCAGCCCAGGTCTCCACCCGGGCTGGCTATTTTATGTGCAAACCCACGGGAACACCGTGCAAGCTTGAAACATTACCTGGTTAAAAGGCGTGCGTAATCCCGAGCTGGAAACCGATCAGCGATTTTCCGACTACGTCGCTGCCTTCGAGGTTTGCAGAGGGCGGCGCGGAGCCGCTAAAGCGAAAGCCAGCGTTCGCATCGTTCTTCAGCCAGCTTGCAAAAGCATATAGCGTGGTGCGCTTCGACGGCTCGTAAAAGCCGCCGACGTTCGCGCCCCGCGCTCCAGACGCCTGTCCGGATCGGTCGGAAATTACCCCCCACAACGCGCCTACACGGACCTTATTGCCAAATCGGTAATCAGCCGATATCTGGTAGATATGGAAAAGTGGATTGCTATTGCCATCAACAGTGGCATGAGTCACAAGCGCCTCGCCAGTCTCATTATTTGCACTCGTAAAGACGCCATAGATCGTGCCACTTCCATAGTCGTAAGTAGCATAGAAGTTATGAGACCGTTTTTTTTCTTCGGTAGCACTGGCCACGCGCGGTCGGCTGACCATGCCGGCATATCCGATCCGGTAGCGCCCCAGCGTCCGATCCAGCACGATCTGCGAGGTGCTTGCGCAGCGGTTGTTTGCAACGCAGTCTTCGGCAAGTGCATGATGCACAGCCAGGCGCATGCCATCGATGCGGGGTGATTGGTAGGAAACATCGTTATCAGTGCGGGCGAGCGATCCAAAACTATTGCGCACTGAGCCGAATGTAGTACTGGCAACGTAATCGTAAGCACCGCCCGCATAGAACAGCTCGGAATTCTGTCTTCCAATCCTGAACTCGCCGATTGCACTTTTGTGGCCAATCCACGCTTGACGATCAAAAATCCTGCCCGCAACAGCCTGCTCTCCGGAATCAGCACTGATTCCCTGTTCCAAGGCGTACGTAATTGCATTTCCATTTGCAAGGTCGTCGGTTCCGCGAACACCTATGCGACTACGAAGAATCGCCCCATCGTTGATCCCGACGATGGAATTTCCGCTGCTACTGTGAATGTATCCGAGTGATTGATCTACTCGTCCGTAGAGAACAACGCCAGAGTGCGCATGTGCAGTAGCATAAATAAAAAAACTTGTGCATAGCGTAGCTACACCTGTTTTGATGTGAATCATTCGAATATGCGAGTACGTCGGGAGGTATCAGTGATCAGTCCAGCGCAAGACTGCAAAAATAGGCGATGCACGCCCCCAGTTTTGCAAATGGGAGAATGCAATATGCCATGAACGCCGCTAGCTGCTGCCGGCATAGGGCCGGGGCACGACAGTTTTGGATACTGTCAGATCGATCCGGGTAGGCCAGGCAACAGTTTGTCCAATGTGATGGGGTAATCACGTACCCGCACACCTGTCGCGTTATAGATCGCGTTGGCAATCGCAGCAGGGACGCCACTTATGCCAAGCTCTCCTACTCCCTTGGCTTTCAATGGCCCCGCCGTTGTATCGACTTCATCCAGGAAGATTACCTCCTGTTCAGGAATATCACCGTGCACCGGCACCTCGTAACCTGCCAGATCATGATTAACGAAAAAGCCACGCTGCTTGTCTACTACCAAGTGTTCCATTAATGCAGCGCCGACACCCATCGTCATGCCGCCAATAATCTGGCTACGCGCCGCCATGGGATTGATGATCCGGCCTGCTGCGCATACCGCCAGCATGCGTCGCACTCGCACTTCGCCAGTAGCCGCATGCACGGCGACCTCAACGAAATGGGCACCAAAGGTCTGTTGCTCGAAACGCTTGGCCAGATCACCATATTCCATTGCATCCTCGGCGACGAGCTCGCCTGACACGACGGCATCCGTCAATGGACGGCTCGACCCTCCCAAGCGCACTCGCCCAGCGATGAATTCTATGTCGGGGCCCACCATGCCGAGACGGGCCGCAACCAAATCGCGCAATTTGATGCAAGCGGCGTATACGCCTGCCGTCGATGAAGCGGCGCCAAACTGACCACCTGATCCAGCACCATCGGGATCGACTGAGTCACCCAGCTTGACCGTGACCTTGTCCAAGCCCACGCCCAGCATCTCGGCCGCGGTCTGGGCCATGATGGTATAGCTGCCAGTGCCGATGTCGGTCATGTCCGAAGCGACCGTCACGCGACCGTCGCGGCCCAGCGTAACCCTGGCAGCGGACTTAACCACCGGAGCACCCCGCACGGCCGCTGCCATCCCGATCCCGATTAACCATTGCCCTTCGCGGTGACGTCCAGGTTGCTTGCTACGCTTTTCCCAGCCAAAACGTTGTGCACCCTGTTGCATGCACTGCACCAATTGTCGGGCTGAGAAAGGCCGTTTCGGATCTTCGGGATCTACCTGCGTGTCATTCAGAATGCGCACGGCAACGGGATCCATACCAAGCTTCTCAGCTAGTTCGTCCATTGCGATTTCGAGTGCCATCATGCCTGGCGCTTCGCCTGGCGCACGCATGGCGTTGCCTTCCGCTAGATCGAGGTGGCCCAGGCGCAAACGAGTCATTCGGTTGGCTCCGGCGTAAAGCACCCGCGTTGGCGCGGTAGCGGTCTCGGGTTTGGTCGTGATATTGCCAGACCAGCTTTCGTGACCAATTGCCGTGATACGCCCGCTTCGATCGGCCCCGATACGGATCCGCTGGATTGTTGCGGGACGATGCGAGGTGTTATTGAACATCATGTGACGTGCAAGAGTGACCTTCACAGGACGACCGATTCGACGGGCGGCAAGTGCGGCCAAGACTGCGTCGGCGGCAATAGAACCTTTACCGCCGAAGCCCCCTCCGATATAGGGCGAGATGACTCGGATGTTTTCTTTTGCAATACCTAAGGTAAGCGATATATCGCGGACGCCCCAAGTAACTAGCTGGATGGATGTCCACAGTGTCAGCTTGTCATCTTGCCAGTTGGCGACCGTCGCATGCGGCTCCATCATCGCGTGAGAATGATCCGGTGTTGTGTAACTGGCGTCAACCTTGATTGGTGCACCAGAAAAAGCCGTGTCGAAATCACCGACTGCGGTATCCCAGCCGGGTTCTTTGTACAGAGGCCGCTCAGGAGATTCCCCGCTCTTTACTTTTTCCAGATCGAAGCTGCCTCCAACGCGCTCGTAGTCGACACGGACAAGCTGCGCGCCGGCCCTGGCCTGCTCGAACGTCTCGGCAACAACCAATGCTACTGCTTGGTGGTAATGCTGGACATCAGGGCCAGCAAGAGCACGTACTTTGTAAAACTGCCCCATACCCAGCTTGCCGGCGTTCTCGGCGGTAACAACCGTGAGAACACCTGGCGATGCGCTGGCCCGACTGGTATCAATAGAGTTGATACGTCCTTTCGGAATTGCAGCTCCGACAACAAAGCCAACAGCAGCGTTCGGTGCTGCCGCGTGCTGTTCATAAGCATAAGTTGCCTTACCGGTGACCTTCAGCTTGCCTTCGACGCGTTGCGTCGGCTTACCCACCACTTTAAGTTGGTCGATCGGATTACGAATCGCAGGTTTGTCGAATTTCATTTCGTGCTTCCCCTCGCTTCTGAAAGAATTCCCGCGAGCGTACGCTCGACCAGCGAAAATTTAAATGCATTCTGTTCGGTAGTGACTGCGCCCTCCAACACACCTGCTGTTACAGGCGCGGCGCCACGAACCATGTGTTCCTCAGCCGCCTCCACACGCCAGGGCATCGGTGCTACCCCGCCCAGCGCCATCTTGCCACGTCCATCTGGGTGGACAATCGCGGCAACCGATACCAAGGCGAAGGCGTAGGAAGCGCGATCGCGTACCTTGTGGTAAACATGCAAACCGCCAACTGGCGCCGGCAGCGATACTGCGGTAATCAGTTCATTGCGTTCCAGATTTGTTTCGACATGCGGTGTCGCCCCTGGAAGACGGTAAAAGTCTGCGATCGGGATCTTTCGAGTCGTGCCGTCACTACGCGCAGTTTCGATCGACGCGTCCAGGATTCGCATGGCAACCGCCATGTCGCTCGGCTGCGTTGCGATGCAGCTTTGGCTGCCGCCGACGATGGCATGCTGGCGACTTACGCCGCTCAATGCACTGCATCCGCTGCCCGGGACACGCTTGTTGCAGGCCTGATATGTATCGTAAAAATAGGGGCAACGCGTACGTTGTAGCAGATTGCCCGCTGTTGTTGCCTTGTTGCGCAGTTGGCCTGACGCGCCAGAAAGTAACGCGCGGGCCAGTACGCCGTAGTCGCGGCGTACCCTCGCATCAGCAGCCAGATCAGCATTGCGTACCATCGCACCGATACGAATGCCGCCATCGGTACTTGGCTCGATTCGATCGAGCGACAGACGGCTAACGTCGATCAGGTGTCTCGGCGTCTCGATCTCCAGCTTCATCAGATCGAGCAAATTGGTGCCGCCTGCGATAAAACGGGCATGGGGCGTGCGTTTCGTTGCATCGATGGCTTCAGCAACGGTGCCGACACGTTCATAAGTGAACGACTTCATTTTCTCGCTCCCGCCACATCAACAATGGCATCAATGATGTTTGGGTAGGCGCCACAGCGGCAGATATTTCCGCTCATGCGCTCGCGTAATTCGGCGCGTGTTATGTCGGGATGTGCATTGAGATCGCCTGTGACATGGCTTGGTACACCAGCTTTGATTTCTGCCACTACTGCAACCGCCGAGCAGATTTGGCCAGGCGTGCAGTAGCCACACTGGAAGCTGTCATGCTTTACGAAAGCCAGTTGCATCGGATGCATATTGTCGGGTGTGCCCAGCCCTTCCACTGTGACGACATCGTCTCCGTCATGCATGATCGCCAGTGAAAGGCACGAGTTAATGCGGCGCCCATTGACAAGGACAGTGCATGCGCCGCACTGGCCTTGGTCACATCCTTTCTTGGTACCTGTCAGGTGCAAATTCTCGCGCAGTGCATCAAGCAGCGAGGTTCTGGTATCGAGCTCCAACTGCCGCCGTTGCGTGTTAACTGTCAGCGAAATGCGTGTAGCTTGCGGCTTTTCCTGGACCTCGTCCGCGTGCACGGCAGCCGGGATCGAAATAGTGGCAGCGGTGCCTGCACTAGCGACCATGAATCCTCTCCGAGAGATGGATAGTGCGTTTTTATCGACCATACCGTAATTCCTAACGTCTAAAAGTTTCTCAAATTCACTCTAACGCGAAAGAAATCCGCTGGTTAGCTGTTCTAGTGCGATATGGTGATGAGGAAAATTCATGAGTGATGTTTCGGCGACTGACGCTAGTAAAGCGTTGCGTTGCTAGTCCACATACGAACAGGTCAACTACACATCGCCAGTGCGCCGCCGCCACGGTAGGTTAAGAGACGCTGCACTGTGCTGGCACCAGCGACAATGCCGAAGCGAGCTTGTAGACTTCACTTTAACGAGGCTTATCTTCGACTCGTAGAGCGTTATTCTGCTAAGGGTTATGCAGAAAACTAATAAGTGCTTGGGATGGTCAAGCAGGAGCCTGCTACCGCGGCGGTAGAGGGGGCGGGACTGCTATAGATAGTCATCGCCCCGCAAACTCTACTCGCAAAAGCAATGCTCAGTCAGGTTGAAAACTACACGCCCTCCAATCGTTACCGTGCACTCGGCATCTCGACAGAGCGCATTTGATCTAACGCTAACGTCCGCTTCTGGCCGATTCCTGCCTGTCGACACTGGCCAGATGCTACCCAATGCAGATGCAGGGCCAAGCATCGTTGCCTGTTACTGCGCTTTGCCGGCACGGATTTCAATCGCACTTTTTAGGCTCCTGACGTCGTGGGTCCATTTCGGAAGGACTAGTGAAATTAAAATACCTTCCAGTTCCGACAGAAGGCCTACGAACAAGGTGATCCAGAGAAAGGGCCCCGCGTAATCGAACATCACAATCATACTGACTGCGACCAGCAGTGAACCCCCAAAAAGCTTTGCACTCAGCGCATGGTAGCTCGCACCGCGCCCAAAACGCCACCAATCTAATGGATAACGAAGTAGCTCCAATGTGATGACGATGCCGATACCCCAGCGATGCGCATAGATAATTTCAGGATGACTCACCCAAAGACTGATTGCGATCCCAAAGGCGTAGATTGTGTCCGCTATGCTGTCAGCCTGGCGCAAACCTGGTGTTGCAGTCCCCCAGCGGCGTGCCAGCTTCCCGTCAAACCAATCAGACATCGCAGCCATGACGAACTGCCCCATCCACAGCGCTGCAGGTAGCCCTGCAACTGCGATCCATATTGCGACTGGGGCGAGTAGTGCTCGGGCAATGACCAATAACCAAGGTATGAGTCGTGTAAGCGGATACATCGGTAATCTCTGCGGCGGTTAGCCGCGCCCTCGGTAACTGTGAGCAGGAACTCTCTCAGGTGGCTCGTATACCTTTGTCGCGTCCACTCATGGCCGAACCTAGCGATGGGCTCAGCATAGCAGGCCGCCGAGGCTTAAAAACCTCTGACTGTCACGAAGACCGTTTTCGACCCAAAGCTGTCGTTCGTTGTCGAGGTCAACCCCATTCACTTGGCCAAAAGAATTGACCTTCCTGCGGGTCTTCAATAACTCCCATCGAAAGTTCAGCAATCGCTTTGCACACTGCTGTTTGAAGGAATGAAGAACGGTCGGATCGTCCCGACGACGTCGAAACTTCGTACACCACCTCGGCACATTTTGCTTCAGCTAGTACCTGCGAATTAATTTTATCTAACGATCGCTCGAAATAATCACTGTCAAAATTTTCGAAAAAATCCTGAGCCGCACTCGCTGAAATGTTGCAATATCCAAGCAATCCATCTTCGAAAAGCTTATCCCGCTCGACACAATTTTGTTGTTGAAGAACCTCGATCAACTCGGCTCTGCTGATTGATTCGTTCGGCCAGCATAGGACTGTGCAGTATTCGGTAATCTCGCCTTCAATTGTCTTTGACGTATCTATATCGCAGTATATTTCCGAATTAATTGCGTAATTCATGAGGGCGGCCACAAGCTGATCCCTCGTTACGCGCTGGCCACTCTTGGTGAAAACATAGTAGTCGATACTCATCAGATTTAGATTTCCTTAAGATCAGACCTGGTTTAGTAGGAGTTAACCGTCCGCTTCTGGTCGTACCCAGCCATTCAGCTGAGCATATCAGGTCACTAAGGCGAAAAGGTCGCGGACTGTCACGACGGGCAGCGTCGCCGTCGGCAGCGGCACGGGCAAGGACATCGAGCATGCCCTCAAGCGCTGGCCGGCTCTGTAGCGCTACGCCAGCTCCCGCACTCTCCCGATAGACAACAATCCAGTCTAGAATACGATGCGTCCAATCGCCATCGGCAAGAAGAACTGACTGTTTGCCGGCTCGGAGCGTGCTGGCCGCCGCGCCGCAGCCATCCAGAGCCTGTTTGCGATGGCCAAGCTCAATGGACTGGGTCCGGCCCGCTGGCTAGCCAACACCCTCGAAAAACTGCCGACCTGCCCAAGCAGCAAGATCGATTCGCTGCTGCCATTTGCGGACTCTGAGCCAGCTTGATTCGGCTGTGAAGGTCGGGCGGCTGAACGCTTACGCATGGCCCTGAGCGTCCATGTCTCGATCGGCTATGCGCCCTTCCCGCTGGCGGTCGGCAAGCAGCACCTGACGTGGGAACGCGTGGTGAACCTGGTCGACATGGCGCT
>Ga0265780_10003039_pt1 | contig 22335 bp, 20 predicted proteins | sample P1T30metagenome_FD_192432 | JGI IMG/M metagenome (GOLD analysis project Ga0265780, IMG submission 192432) | Plant litter microbial communities from East Loma Ridge, Irvine, California - P1 T30 | ecosystem: Environmental > Terrestrial > Plant litter > Unclassified | place: USA: California...
ATGTCCCCTTTGACAAGCACGTGTTTCAAACGATTTACCTGAACAAGGCAAGAGATGGTCATTTGTGGAGTATCGATGAGATTGATAAAGATAAAATCATCAGGCAGGACTGGTGGCACCAGCTCTGCCACTCCTGGACACATTACCTGTTCGTAGTCCCCTGGATGTGGGCGCTGCAAGGACGGAAACACACGCGTTTCGCGGCCGCTTGGACGCTGATCAATGCGCATGAAGTCGCGGTTATGAGTGGTATCGCTGCTGCCGTTGATCTGGGTGCGAGTTACCCCGAGGATCTGGAGCGTGATAGGTTTGCATTTTTGAGCTTTAGGCTGTACTATTTGCTAGCGTATGGAAAGTGGTATCGTAGAAGGGCGACAAAGAAGGACAAGGAGGGACCGGGGAGCGGTTGGGCGAGCGGTCTGTACGGGAGTGTGTATAGAGGGCCCGGAGTTAGTGAGGTGGAGAGAAGGCAGTGGAGGGAGGAGAATGATGTTCAGGACGAGCCAGTAAAGATGGCGTTTCCGGCGGATGCGGGGACGAGGTGAAGTGGGAAAAGGCAGGGTAATGAAGGAGCTGGTTGGTAATAAGATCTGTAGTTAAAATATCAAAGATGAAATTTTCTCCCACTGTTTCCATATTTCCTGAAGCCTGTTCCACTAATGAGGTAAAACTAAAGCTCCTCGGTCCTCATGGGAATGCATCTCAAGAGATTTCGCACGTGATTTATCAGTCACGAAAAACCAAGGAACTCAAGACTCCAAACCCTACCGTCTTTGAAATTGCGTCTCATCAGCACCCTAAGGAAATTGAACATGAATGCCTATTCAGGAATGGAGCTCACGTCTAAGCGATACAGCATAAATCCAAGAGGGTCCCATGGTTCACATATGTATCTTTACTCCTGCGCAACCATAGTTCCATGTGCAAAATACTAGCTAGCATGAATAACCATCTCTATAGATATAAATAAAAAATTTACTTCTACTACATTGTTTTATAAAGATACAACTATCTCCTGACTGCAATTCTTCTAATCTAGCAACTACCGATATTCCAACAACAGGAAACAACCACCATGCCTTCCAATCCTTCCTCTTCTTCTTCTCCTTCTTCTACCAGTAGGGCCTGCTGTCTCTTGATCGTACAGCAAGCAGTTGCGAGCGAGACTACGGAAGCGGCTGCTGTGAAGCAGGAGCAGGAGCAGGAGCAGAAGCAGCAACAACAACAACAACAGCACCCGGAAGACTACACTCCTCCTCCCAACCCGCAACCTCTCGCAGAACCCACACAGCAGGCGACTGCTATTACAACCCGCCCCACAAACTCTCTTCTAGTGGCAATCAACGCATCCACAGCCGAGTCAGCATCAGTCGACTCCATATTTGCCCGCAAGACTGGACGGGTGGCAGCGGCGCAGGCGCAGGCGCACCAAGCCCATGGCAAGCTGGGATTTAAAGGCAAACTGGCAAACTGCCACCACTACCAAGACATGTGCGGACTGAGCCGGCCAGGAGCAGATTCAGGATGGGATGCACAGCAGACGTGCGAGGCTTTCTACTCTATGCCTGCTAGACTGCATATATCTGCCGGGGGAAAGAACGTGGGGCAGAAGATGATTCGCAAGGTGGATTGCGACGAGCACGGGGCTGTACCGGTACGGATAGTGGCCAAGGAGAGCTTGGGTAGGGCTTGATTTGTGGAAAAAGGGGAATGAGTGGAGAGGAGAATAAGCTGGCTTATAGAAGCGGCTTAGGTTGTGCCGCTACCTACTCCACTGCTGCTTACTCGATTCGATCATGTATGTTTCTCTTCACCGTCACCACAACCTCTTATCAGAAGTGGGGCTAAAGAACTCTTAGTACCTGTTTGGACGTGTCGCCTACAAGGAGCGTTAACTGCCTTGAAGCCATCTACGACAGCACCAATAGCAACAGCAAAACGCCTTCAAGGCCATTGGATAATCGGATATTATACCACGTGTGATGATCACAAAGAGTACGGATGCTTCAAGAATTTGACGGGAAGCAACAGAGACTGAGCATTAAAACTAGACTAGCAACAATAATGATATGGACTTGGCGAAGGAAATGGGTATATTTAACCAACGGTCTAGACAGCGCGAAAAGTCAAACGTGGATACTACCCGTGAACGCAGCCAAATGATGCACAAGGAAAGCGCCGTATGCCAAACAACGCCTAGATCAGCCCACCTTCTGAAACGTGATAGACATCACGTGACTGGAGGCAACCATCGCTACATAGATGTTGTAGGAGTGCAAGAGGATACAGCGTCAACGCGCTACCTCCTCTCTCTTGTAGTATTATCCACGGGCTTAACACTGGTGCTGCCTTCGAGTGGAGGGATGTAACCCAACTGCTTCTCTGCTCCATCAGTCCCATCGGCCATTGGTGTGAAGGGCGTGAAGGCGCCTTCGGGCGAAGCCTGCCACTTTGCCATGTCTTTCTTCAACTGCTCCAACTCTTTTTGAAAGCGGTTGCCGAAGACATCAATGTAGTAGGTAGCGCCGTTGTAAACACTCCAGATGAAGACAACGGTAAGGAACAGACCACTAGGCCAGCGGTACCAGAACCAAACCGGGCAGGGCAGCATGGTGAGGACAGCATAGCTGTATTGGATGAACATGAAGGCGGGCTCTTGAAGGAAGTCGGGAAGGGCGAGGACGATTTTACCGATCCAGGTTTTGGCGTACGACTTTCGCAACCAAGTGAAACTGGTGGGCCGGCCCGCGGCAATCTGCTCGCGACGACGCACCGTGATGAGGAAGTGATAGCTCAGTTGCCAAAAGGCATACGGACAAGTCGCCCAGAGCATCATCTGCGCAAGGCTATAATGGTGGGGAGAAGTCGGATCGGAGTGACGGATGTTGTAGATGGCGGGATAGTGTTCCTGTTGGTATTCTGGGGATAGCAAGTGGACGAGGCAGTGAAGGGTCACGCACGGCATCATATGAATGAACAGACTGGACAGGTTAACATGTGATTGCACGCATGGATATGGGAGGGTTACCTGACGACTTTGTCCATGCTGTGGAAGACGAGCGAGTTCCGCCACATGACAATGGCGATGGCGTTGTTCCCCATACAGAGGCAGTAAGTGGCGATGAAAAGGCGCTTAGAGTGGGGAAAGACGTAGATGGTCATGACCATAAGGATGTTGACAAAGTAGCACAGATCGGCCAAGAAGTAGTGGTAGCCCTTCTTGTGGTAGGTGATGAAGCGGATGGGCATAAAGTAGAGCAGCTGGGCAGTATACCAGTGGGGGAACCAGTCTGGATGGCAGCCGACCAGGTAACCCGAGACGAAGATGTTCATGACAGCCGCGATGAAGGAGGCCTTTTCGCGCGCCGTCACTGTCAGGGATTCCTTCCAGCGTCGGTTCAGCCGGTCTACGGAATGGCGCATGCGCTTCTTGTATTTGTCGAGCTGCTCTGCTTCCGTAGGTACTCTGCGGCGCCACTCCTCAACTACACGGTCCCTGGTTATGCCCCGGTTCTTTGCCTGGTTCTTGAACTTCTCCGTCTGCGAGGCGATGGAGTTCTGGATCTTCTCGATACGCTGCGAGAGGGCGAGGTTCTCGACGAAGTCGAACATGGTGAGCTTCTCGACAGGCGGGAAGAAGGCGGCATCCTCAAAGTCGGACTCATCTTGGTAGGAGCTGTTGGAGAAGGAGGCGGAGCGCGAGAGGCCAGGCGTGGTAAGCGGTGGCTGGCCATCAGTAGACGAAGCAGTTGTCTCATCGAGTAGGCCAGAGGCGGCATGCGTCGAGTTGCCAGGCAGCGGGCGTGTAGAGAGGCCAGATACTCCCAGCTCCGGTTCCGACTTGGACTTGGGCACACGGCCCGCATCCTCGGGGGAGGACATGGCGGCCACTTCTTCCTGTACGCTCTCGAGACTAGACGGTGTTCGGCGATGAAGGGATCGCTTCAGGCGCGGCGGAGAAGTCGGGGCTACCATGTCTATTAGCTGTTTGGGGTTCTAAAGGTTCCAAGGCCGTAGCTCTCGTTCCATGTTGGATAGTAGAGGAAACAGGCGGAACAGAGGGAGAGAGCGTACCGTGGTAAGAGACAGCTTAGACAGGTTCCAGTCAGGCCTTATGCTCTCATGACAAGCCTGGTAGACAAGTGAAATGTGGATGGTGTAGCTGCAAACGTCTTCCAAAGTTGTCGGTGAAAGCACGCTGCTCGATGCACGGTGATGATTGGCTTCACCACGTCATCGGCGACCCCAGCAAGTAGATAAAGCTGAGCAGGGTCACGAGGGCAGGCAGTGTCTGCGGAGGGGGGAGGGCGTATTTATAGCGAGAGCGTGATGAGACGTCGGTCCGGTGGATATGCGAATGTCTTCCTACACTGAATGCAGAGTACCAAGTTCTCCGCATACTGTACTGGTACACCGCACAGCACTAGGGTTTCGTCATGGCAGGCCAGCTGGGGGGCGTGCACATGCATGGGTGGCTGCCACTAACTACGGCGGGCGCCTCTTCGCCCCAGCGACGCGAACGCGCTTCATCGTGACCACCACCTGGAGCCCACCCCCGCGACAAGCTCCCCTACGCAACCCCCCCTTCACAGCGCAATCGCCATTCTAGGTGTCGCGCAACGCAACCGCAACCATGGGAAAGCTCGTGCGGCTGGAGATTTACAGTATTGTCTCTCTACGCGCAATTGCAGACATTCGCTAACTTGGGCAGACTTCAAGTCCTATCGAGGGCGTCACACACTGCTCTTTGGTGACTCGTACTTCACCTCCATCATCGGCCCCAATGGCTCCGGCAAGTCGAACAGCATGGACGCCATCTCCTTTGTGCTTGGAGTCCGGTCGTCCCACCTGCGCTCGGAGAAATTAAAGGACATGGTCTACCGTGGCAGGATCATCCAGGAAGCCAGAGTCAATGCCGATGGCACCGTAACTGAGGCCGATGGCGATGCCAATGGCGAGGTACCGGAGAATGGCGAATCCCAGCCTAGTGGCCCGCGCAACGACCCTCAGAACGCATGGGTCAAGGCAGTCTTCGAGGACGACGCAGAGCAGGAGCACGAGTGGCAGCGAGCTATCACCAGCTCCGGGTCGAGCGAATACCGCATTAACAACCGCGTCGTGACCCAGAAACAGTACGGCGAGGCGCTAGAAGAGCATAGTATCCTGGTCAAGGCGAGGAATTTCCTCGTCTTCCAGGGCGACGTTGAGAAGCTTGCTACAACCGCGCCGGACCAGCTCACATTACAGGTCGAGCGCATCTCTGGAAGCTTGGAGCAAAAGCCTGAATACGATCGGCTCAAGGAGGAATCCGAGGCTGCGACTGAGGACAATGCCAAGCATCTTCACGAGCGACGTGCTATCAACGGAGAGCTCAAGACGTACCAGGATCAAAAGGCCGAAGCCGATGAGTATGAGAAGAAGCTCGCTGAGCGCGACGATGCCGTTGTTACTAAGAACCTGTGGAAGCTGTATCTGTACCAGCAGGTAATGGATAAAGCACGCAACAAGATTGCCAGCCATCAAGAAGAGCTCAAGGAGCATAAGCGCAGCGTCGAAAAGTACCATCAGCGGCATGAGGCGGAAAGGCAAGCTGAGGCCAAGATTAGGCGCGATCTCACAAAGACCGACCGCAACACCAAGGCCAAGGAGAAGGAGATTGAAGATGCGTCAAACGAGCTTGCGCCAATCGAAGAGAAGATCCGCCTCTCCAACGAAACTCGCCGAAAGTACGAGAGCAGACTGGAGGAACTCAGGAAGAAGCGAGACAACGAGAAGAGGGCGGTGGAGAAGTGCCAAAAAGACCTTGATTTGGTGCAAAAGGCCGAGAAGAAGTGGGAAGATGACTTTAAAGCCGCTGCACAGAGACAAGGCCGCGAGTTATCGGAGCAGGACCTCCAAGAATACGGCCATCTGCGCAGCGATGTCACCAAGCGAACCCATGGAGACCAGATGCAAATAGACAAACTTAAACGCGAAGTGGAGACAGACAGGGACCACGTCAAAAACCTGCAACAGAGCGTCGACAGCCACGAGAAGGAGGTTGAGAAGTTGAGTGCAACCATCAGCCAGCTCGAAGAGCGCCAGCAGGCTTCCAAGACCCAAGTTAAGGAACTCGAAAATGCGCGAGCCGCTAAACAGCAGGAGCTCGACAGACTCCGATCCGACCGCAAGCAAATTGAGATGCAATACCACGAGAAGAACCAATTGTTACAGGAGGTTCTGAAGCAGCTTAGTATTGTCGAGGGCAGCCGTCGTGAGTCAAGAAAACAACAAGAGGCCCGCAGAACCATTGATCGCCTCAAGACTCGTTTTGGGTCGGAAAAGGTACACGGCAGGTACAAGGATCTAATCACGCCCAAGATGCAAAAGTACCGCAAAGCCATAGGTCGGGTTCTTGGACACCAGATGGATACTGTCATCGTCGATACGGAAGCTACCGCCAAATCGTGCATCGACTACCTCAAAGCAGAGCGCATCGGTGTCATGTCCTTTAATCCGCTCGACTCCATTCAGATTCAAGCTGTCGACCCGCAATTGAAGGGCATGCACGAGGGCATGCGTCTCGCCATAGACTGCATCAACTACGAACCCAAGCATGAACGTGCCATGACTGCAGCGTGCGGCAACACCATGATCTGTAATACAGAAAAGCTTGCCAAGGAGCTGCGGTACGTGAGGCGGGTCGAGGTCAAGGCCGTTACCCTAGACGGCCGTGTTATCGGAAAGGGTGGTACACAGACAGGTGGTGAGCTGGACCGGGATGATGATTCGAGCGAGCAACAATGGGACGAACGCTCCTACCAGACATTACTAGACAAGAAGAATCGATACGAAGAGGAACTGCGCGCGCTTCCCAAGCAGGATCGTCAGTACACCCAGGAACAAGCTCTAGAAGTTGAGCTTTTGGATCTTCATGAGCAAATCGCCCGCACCAAAGATGAATCCAGGGCACTTAGTCGTAACATTGAGAGCGTCAAAAAGGAGCTAGCACATCACAAGAGCGAGCTAAGGGGAGTTCGTCCCAACTATGAAAAGCAAGCGCAAAGATTGCAAGATCGCGAAGATGAACTCAAGAGCTACCAAGATAGAGTCAATCAGGTGAACGATCAGGTCTTCTCCGCCTTCTGCCAACGGCTGGGCTACGAGTCTATCCGCGATTATGAAGCTCAACAAGGTACAGTCCAGCAGGAGGCAGCCGAGAAGCGGCTTGAATTCAGCAAACAGCGCAGCAGACTCCAGTACCTGATGAAGCAGGTCGAATCATCACATCGAGGTGTTGAGGAGCGTCTCAAGCAGGCAGAAGAAGAGATCAAGCGCAAGGAAGACGATATTAGCGAGCTACAAGCCAAGCAAGAAGAGCTACAAAGCGCCAGGGATGTCCTCCAGGCCGAGCTTGAGACGCTGCAAGAAAAACGAAAGGCCCTAGAACAGAAACTCGCTGAACGAGTCACAGCTGTGAAGGAGGCACGACGCATTCTAGATCAACGAAACGAGAAAGTCAAGAATGTGCTCAAGGAAGTCGATGAAGAAGAGGCCAAGATCAAGTCAAGTGCGACGAACCGTTACAACGTCCTCAAGGAATGCCGAGTAAACGAAATCAAGATACCCCTTACGGAAGACTCGAGGCCGCTGACTTCCTTACCAATGACCGATATGCCACGACCAGATGTAGATGCCATGGACGTTGATGAAGATCCTGATTCGAACCAAATACAAGCCGTAGAGGTCGACGACTACGGTATCGAGGTTGACTTTGAAGAGCTGGACGATGAATTGAAGACGGAGATTGTTGAGATTCTCGAGAACGTATGTATGCCCCCATCTATAGCCGCGTTGGACTCGACTAATGTCTCCCAGGAGGATGACAATGACGACCGTGTTCGGTCGCAAGCCGGAACCCTTCTCAAGGCTGCCGAATCCAGATTGACTGACGTCATTACGAACCTTGAGACCGACATCAACAAAGCAACGCCCAACATGCGCGCTGCTGAGCGTCTCGCCGCAACGGAAACGCGTCTACGGGCTATCGATGAAGCCTTTGCTGAGACCAAGAAGCGCGCGACCGCAGCAAAGAAAGCTTTTGAGGAAGTGAAGACCAGACGTTATGATCTCTTCATGAAAGCATTCAACCACATCTCCGAAAACATTGGCGGTACGTACAAGGACCTGACAAAGTCGCCAGAGTTCCCATTAGGTGGGCAGGCATATCTTGATATGGAGGACAGTACGGAGCCGTATCTCGCTGGTCTCAAGTACCACGCCATGCCGCCGTTGAAGCGTTTCCGTGACATGGAACATCTGTCTGGTGGAGAGAAGACCATTGCTGCGTTGGCTCTGCTTTTTGCAATCCACAGCTACCAGCCCTCTCCTTTCTTCGTGCTAGACGAAGTCGATGCGGCACTGGATAACGTGAATGTTGGCCGTGTTGCGAAGTATGTGCGTGAGCATGCTAGCCCAGGCATGCAGTTCATTGTCATTTCTCTCAAAGCAGGCTTCTTCCAGGAGAGTGAGACGCTGGTTGGTGTGATGCGGGACCAGGGCCAAATGACGAGCAAGTATCTGAGCTTAGATGTAAGTCGCCTTCTCCCAAATATCTCTTACGAACAATATGCTAACGCCGTTGTAGCTGAGGAGATACCAGCCTGCCTAGTATCACATGTGCGAACTTGTAGCGTTATCTTGATTGGTGCCTATCTCGTTTAGGATTGGGCATGTATAGTACTCCACTGCATCTTCACGTGTCGGGCAGTTGGCCGGATACAAATAGTAACAGCGCAACATGTACAATGTCACTTTAATGCACATTGCACAAAGCTTGTGGTGGACGCAGCCAAAACGCGATTTTTCGCACAAATTAATCAGTGACCTTCCTATCGCGAATTGGCTCCACATACGGAGATAACGCGGCTGATGAATCACGATGACCATTTGCTGTCTGGGTCTTTGTTGCCTGAACCTGAAGCCTTAATTTCCTTCCCTTGAGTGTGTTGGAGGCCTAAATTTGGGGGCGCTCTAAAGCTTTCAATTTCGTAGCGCATTTTTTTTGTCCCTGCATACTGAGCGTTGTAAGATCCTGACGTTGCATGTCCGTGTCGTAGTCACCGCCATGGCTCCGAACATCTCCTCGAGCCAGGGCCAAGCTGCCAACGAGACATCGCCACTCCTACGCAAACCCTCCCATGACGACGTGCATGTAATCGCTACAGAGAGTGGTGTCACTACTGGAAACGAGATTGCCGATCCAGAGGATGGAGGAGAAGTCGAGCGACAGATTAGCCGCAATGGGGATACGTCTAAACACCAGGGCATGCCCGAGCTCAAAAAACGGATGAAGTACATATTCCCCGCGATAGCCATCGGAGTGAGCCACCCCAGGACCTTATATATCCAACACAACTTACATGACAATACCTAATAAATATTTTGCAGGTCTTCCTGTCATCTGCTGACCAAACCCTCGTGGTAACCACCTATGGCACAATCGGAACCGACCTACACGCCCTCTCGTCCACGTCATGGATAGCAACAGGCTACTTCCTTACGCTGTCGGCATTCCAGCCCCTCTACGGAAAACTCTCAGATATATTTGGGAGGAAGCAATGTCTTCTCTCCGCGTATCTCATCTTCGGTCTCGGGTCGGTGGGGTGTGGGTTGGCAAGAAATATGAGCGAGTTGATCGCTGCGCGAGCGTTCGCAGGCATAGGCGGGGGAGGTATGAGTGTGGTTACCAGCGTATTGCTGAGTGACATTGTGGGGTTGAGGGAAAGAGGGCAGTGGCAGGGCTATGTCAACCTGATCTATGCTGTCGGTGCTTCTTGTGGGGCTCCATTGGGTGGCCTTCTTGCAGACTCCATCGGATGGAGATGGGCATTCCTTGCTCAAGGACCAATGTGTGCGTTGGCATTCATTGCCGTAGCATTGATACTCGACCTACCGAAGCAGGAACACTCGCACTGGAAGGAGAAGATGAAGAAGATTGACTTCTTGGGAGCGATAATCCTTGTACTCGCCGTCTTTGGACTCCTCATAGGCCTCGATCGCGGCTCAAATGTCTCGTGGAGCAACCCATTCACCATCGCCGGTCTCGCTACCACGCCCTTGTTCATCGTGTTCGTACTTGTGGAGAAATACGTCGCAAGCAACCCCTTTGCACCCGGACGAATCATCCTCAACAAGACACTCTTCGCATGCTACCTCTGCAACTTTTTCTCTTTTGCAGGTTGGCTCGCTTCCCTGTTCTTCCTACCGCTGTATTGGCAGGTCATCGGCGACTATGGCGCATCCCAAGCCGGGCTGTTCCTGGTACCATCCATCATCTGTGGCGTTAGCGGCTCACTATTTGGTGGTTTCTACATGAAGCGCACAGCGAAATACTACTGGATCACGGTCATTGCTTACTCCAATCTAGTTGTTGGGCTCTCACTCATCCTCCTCTTTGCAGGGACAATAACGCAAAGCCTGCCTGTAATGGTGATAGGAACATGCATATGCGCATTCCATAACGGCATAGGTGTAACAACCACGCTCATTGGACTCATCGCAAACGCCTCACACGCCGACCAAGCAGTCGCTACAGCTTGTTCTTACCTCTTCCGGTCTCTCGGCTCTGTCTTTGGCGTCTCCATGTGCGCAACCGCTTTCAACCAAACGCTTCGCAAGTCTCTGCAAGAGGCGCTTCAAGGTGACAAGGATGCGGCGGAAATTGCCGAACGTGTCAGAGCTGGCTTGCATTACTACAGAGGCCTTGATCCGGTGCTGAAGAGCATTGTAAAGGAGTGTTATAGGAGGGCTACTAGGGCAGCACTGGGTGTGGGGGTTGTGCTAGTGGCAGGCAGCGCATTTTTCGCCTGGTTCATTAAGGAGAAGAGCTTGGAGGATAGGAAGACGCCAAGTAATGAGGCGGAGGAGGTTGGGGAGTGAGACCATGCTTCGGAATTACGTCCGATTTGATATGTGGTCTTGGCTCTTGTTGGAACTCGTGCAGGTCAATACTGCTAGGTAAGGGAAAGACGTACGAGGGTATCCAGGCTATGTGGACAGGTGCGGAGCCGGCCCAACTATACGCGGTGTGCGGAGACGGTGTTGTACTACGGTAGTGCTTGTAATTTATGACAACATAGCATGAGGGTCTAAGAAGAGAGTGTAAGAATAAACAGACCATTTAGGGTAAAGAACAGGTTGTCATCTCGTCGTATGTGTGCTTCCTGCTGAGTTACCAACTGACTGCATCTGGGAACACGAAGACCGTTGGCTTGTACGCGACTGCAACACCTACCCCGAGCTCTACTACACCGTGCTTTTGACATCGTCATTTTTTCTATGCACAGCTAATGTTTTGTGCCCTGGTAGACGGCGTGGCGGTACTAGTCGCACGCTAGTCACGGTCGAGAACCAACGATCTCCAACCAGCCACACATTCACTCTCCAAAAGATCACACGATGGCCCGCGAGACAGCGCCCCCTCGATCTGCGGAGCTCTGCTATTCTACCCGAGCAGCGCCTCCCATGGATATTGCTTCTGCACTGCTTCTGCGCTGCTTGAGCTACGATGACGTGGTGCCGAGGTCTCGACACCGCATTCTCCATCTTACTCCAATGAAGCAACGATATGACATACATGGTACAGTCACTATGGACAATCGCTGCTTGACCGCTTCCGCCAGGATTTATGAGACTAGGAGAGTCCTGTCATCTAGATTTGTGGATGTCTCCTACTAGGGTATGTGGACCCTTTGGGTATCAGACTGTCCTTCATACCCGAATTCGGTGCGTTAAGCATACCCGCCTCGCCCAGAGAAGCAATACAACACATCCGCCGCGCGGGCTGCATGCAACTAATACCCACGATTCTTCCCGACGGCGCTACATCTGACAATGACGTCAAGCTCTATGCGGGCGCGTTCCTGGCGCGGCCCGTAACCGTCGATACTCCAATCAGAAAATCACAGGGGCACCAATGGCACCTTGCCAGCTGTACAAGCCATCATCAAGCATGAGGCGATTCACGAGAGTAGGGCTCGTGTGGGGAGGAGCCATCGTATCGGCGCTTATGAAGACTTTGCGGGTGAGCCTGGGGCGGTGCTACTCAAGCTCGGTGCCTAGAGTAGGGCTCGATAGCTTCATTCCTTCAAGCTATCTAGCCCATTCCTCTTTTCTTACGAGTCATTTCGATCCTATATCTGGGGATAGGTACCACAAAAAGCGACATCACAATTCAAAATGGGCGTCGTTGTAAGCATTCGGTCCGTTCTGGAGCGAACGATGTGGTTGTGCTAACGCTCCCAGAATCCTCCAGCTGATCCTGTAAATGTTGTGCAAGCGCTCGTATGCACCCTTCTGGATGTTTTCGAGGCCACGAGAGACCTATACCGTACTTTAACGACTAAGGAGCAGAGGGAATATGAGCAAAATCTGCGGGCTAAAGGATACCCTGTCTCGAGGAGGGTTGAGTACGTAAATGATGAACGACTGGGCAGCGATGAAGCTTTTGTCACGGATAAAGCGGCAGTTACAAGGCAGTTTGATATTGGATATCAGGCAGTAGGTGCTGAATTTGCCATGGGTGATGGTATGCACTTCTCTTCTATGCGCTTACACAAACTGGGCTCTCTGTTGCACCAAGCATCACTGTGCTTTTATCAACACTCCTCGAACATAAATTCATATCCAGTCCTGTCTGCTAATGATACATACTAGTTACTATACATGCGGCCCTGCAGTCACAGATTATTACCCTCCAAAGCGTCCTGGTGACTACGTTCCTCTACGGACCGACATCGAACGATCCTGTTGCACATCAACTGGCCAATATAAATGCAGCATCAAGAGTAGCTGCTGCAACAGCGATTGAGATCTTGGCCACATACCAAGATCGTCTCCTAGATGAACGGCCGCCTACCCCACGGTCGCTCCACTCTTTCACGGCGCGTTTAAGCCCGTCACATGCGCCATCACATGCACCAAGCCATGCACCGTCCCACCATTCTTCTTATACCCCATCCCGCGCCACATCCCACGTGAGATCTCGCGCGCAATCTCAGTCTCAAGCGCCGTCTCGTGCTCTGTTGCCTGCTCCTAGTGGCGCAGGTAGCTCGACGTCTACAGCACTCATGAAGTACCAGGAGCCACCATCCCGGAATACCCAGTTGAGAAGTAGCAGCCCGGTCAACACTACGGTCCTCGAATGGCGAAGCAATCTTCAGCCGGATAATATCAACGCAGGGAATACGTCGATCACAGGGTCAGGCTCTTACGCTACAGAGCCAGCAGCTAACCACTTATACTGCGCATATGCCTACGACCTCCAGCGCTCTCCAACACAACCTCTATCCAATAATATCCTATATGAGCGCGACCCATCCTGCCCGCATTGTCAAGGTGCGCTTCACCTCTCGCCCGGCAAAGCGTGGGAAATATGCAAATGGGCCGGCGATACTGAGCGTACTTTCCAAGTTCAAAACCGCTTTGTCGTCAAGTGCCACCGCAACGGGCCCGATGGTCAATACTGCTGTGTTATTTGTTCAAAGTACGCAGAGTCGGACACTATCTGTGGCGACGTCAAGGCGCTCATCAAGCATCTTTCTGATGACCACGAAGTCCGCGAGCTCAAGCACGAAGAAGACATTGTCGAGGTCATCGAGAAGCCGGACCACAGGCGTGATAGCGGCATTAGCAGGCATGGCTCTATGAGGGGAAGCCGTAGGAGTGCTAGTGTTGCATCTGGGAGGAGACGAAGGAGTTTGGGTGGGGGGTATGAGAGGGAAATTGATGTTTTTGACATGAGATCTAGTAGGCGGTAGTCCCAAGTTGCTGCAGTCGTGCGTTGCATTTTGATATATGGTAGGTACGGTTGGACGCGATTGCATGTTGAGTGCAAGGTATATATGTTGTTTTCCTACCTCCATTGGCAATAGAATAGAGTTGTACAACAAGTGAGCTTGTATACAAATAAATCCCATCCACCACCTTGCATAACACAATCCCAACATTCGATACGTACTACTACTGCACGCCCGTCATGCAGATGCAAAACGCAAATGTGAATGAAAGCCCCCCGCCCCGCTCCACAAGCAAACGACATCAGCCCCAAACAGGACAATGCAAAGGCTTCTACAATCCACACCCTTCCCGCAAACTTACTCTAAACAGGCAGACCAGGCACTAATAGGATGTTGAGGTGACCCGGCGGTGAGGTTGACAAAAAAACAGGTTGGAGAAAATTAGTTAAGCTTAAGGTGGATAGAGCGAATTGATGCACGTGGGTAGTTCAAATAGGATTCAGGTGCAGAATGCAGGTGCGGATGAAGCTGGAAGAGGAGTTGTGGAACGAGGGATGGGATGGGAGAGGACGGGAGGATGGAGACCATTATCTATTTTGGGACTAGTTGGGTGATGAAAGCTGAGTGGTTTCGGGGTTGCCGAATCGAGGAGGAGGAGCTCGGTAGGTTGAGATTGAGAGAGGTTGGTGTGATGGCGTGTATGTGGATTATGAGCTAGGGGTGGGATTGGATCGCTTTCGATTCAATCTATTTTGCTAAGAGTTTTTGTTGGTGAAGAAGATGGTGTGACAGGGGTTTTGTGCTACAATATGTGTGGATAAGATACTTCCAAGGTTCTTCGTATGTGTATCAACTGTAACCCCATCTTGTCTCATGCACAACAAGTTGCGTTTACTTCAATTACATGCGGCATACTCATGATATATGTAACCTCACGAAGCTGTGTTAGGGTGGAGTAAAAAGAGTACAGCCTGGCACCATCTGTATGCCAAATTAGCCCCAATGATAGAATGTAAGCATATGTCAATATATTTCCTGTTCTGATCCCAAATGCACAGGTATTTGAAGCATAGATATCATGCCCACTACTCAAGACGTCTTGTGTGGTCGTCTATGTTTGTATCTGTTGCGCTGAAGCGCTGGATGGCAATGACTAAGCAACAGCACCAAGGCCGATGCTCGGACTTTGGACACAGGGATTGCTTCATTCATCCCCTCAACAGGCACCAACCCCCTCAACTGTCGAACGTTCGGATAAGCACTATTGTCTTCATGTCTCCATGATGTAACAGCGACTTCGGGGCAGTCCGCTCTGAGCTCTCTTGCCACAGGCAGCATTTATCTCTAGCTAATCCCGCGCCTAACTCCGCCGTAGCTACGACTATATACATCCGCGCTTCTTGTTTTTCGCTGCTCAATTGAATACGTCTGTGACACACACCCATTTTACAGATTCATACGCGATACCCCCGATACACGGAATGTCTGGACCATACCTTCACGGCCACCATGCCTCGGTTCTCCGCTCCCACAGCTGGCGCACCGTCGAGAACTCCTGCCCTCACCTCCTACCTTATCTCAGCAACCCTTCGCTAAAGATCCTCGACGTCGGCTGTGGCCCTGGTACCATCAGCGTTGACCTTGCCGCGCGCGTCCCACAGGGCTTTGTCTACGCCATCGATCCCTCCCCCGAAGTAATTGAGAAAGCACAAACACACGCAGAAGAAAAAGGCGTTACAAACGTGCGATTCGAAGTCGGCGATATATTTGAATGGAACAAGCTTGAGGGTGTGGAAGAGGCGGGATTTGATGTTGTGCATGCACACCAAGTGCTACAGCATCTACAAGACCCACTGGGCGCGATGAAGGCGATGAAGCGTTTAGCTAAACCTGGCGGCCTTCTTGCAATCCGAGACTGCAACTACAGTGCAATGGACTGGTACCCGGAACATCCGGTGATGCAAAAGTGGAAGGATCTATACATCAAGATTGCGTTCGGGCTGAAGGCACACCCGAATATTGGCAAGCGGCTGCATGCAGTGGCTATGGAGGCTGGTTTCCCAAGAAGCGATATTGAGACTAGTGTAGCTGCTTGGACCTTTAGTACACCAGAAGAGAGAGAGTTTTGGTGTGGGCTCTGGGCTGAGAGGACAGTCAAGAGCGATTACAAGCAGAGGGCCTTGGATAGTGGATACGCGACGGAGCAGGATTTGGAGGAGATTGCTGCGACGTGGAGAGAAATGGAGAAGAAGGAGGATGGCTGGTTCGCTGTTATCAACGGACAAATCATCTGCCATGTCAAGTAGGGCTGTAGGTCATGGAATGCCTACCAAAACCCACCGTTGGTCTCGTTCCAGCCAGCCTGTTTCTCTTACACCGTCTCTTGACTTCGTGACCCGCGTCTCGCACAATCTCCCTGCTCGCCCCCGCACATGCGATGATACATGTGGACCACGTCTCCCACGCTTCCGACCTACCTCCAATAGCAAGTGTCGACGCTTTTACCGCCGTACTAGTCATCTGACAGTACTAGGACTAGCGTCTCAAGCTTACCATAGCTGCCTACCCTGCACAAGCTCCGTATATCAACCCCACCTTACCCCTCCAATAACTCAGCTATCGGCATTTACCATCACTTCACGACCGCAAAACACTACTCACAAATCTCCTCCAAAGAGATCAACAACTTTACCGCAATAATGGAGTCTACCATCGTTCTTGTCAACTTCAACCACAGCAGCTGCCCCAAGTGCAGCGCCACTATCAGCGGTGATGCTAAGACGTGTGGCTCTTGCGGCAACGTAAGTTATCAGTCACTTGATAAGATACATGTGAGGTATCGCCAGAATGAGACTAACGTTTGTCGCAGTCTTGCCCAGTCTAAATAAGGATTCACACCATTTGCATGGTTTGACGTAAGGGGGTGAGGCTGAGTGAGTGAGGACAATACCCTGGGGATGGAATATGGCTCTCGAGACCCCCGTTTAATACTTCAACCGGCTTGACGCACCATTGTCCATCGTCTTAGTAGAGTTCTCCAGCATATATGCAAGGTCTTTATGTGCTAGCACATTGAATAGTTATAGCATGTATACTTGCCGTGATGGCAGACCTCTGATGTTTCGCAACCGGGAAGATTGAGCGGGGAAAGGTAGGTAAGCACACGTCAGTGAGCCGCAATAACGCCGTTCTCTTTTCATGCGACGCCCATAAATGTAACCTCGTTGCTAATTCTTGAGTTGCAATCTTGCTCATGTACGCTTTACGCCAATCTTTTTAGATGGGTATATTCTGATCATCTGGTAGAGGGTTCCCCTGCTTATTGAATCTTAAGGCATACAAAACCTCTCAGTTATAAACACCTCAATTACCATTATGGAGGTTGTCAGTAACAACCTTGCTTGTCAGAACTCCAAAGGAGAGTCTCAGATTGAGAAGCCCGACTGGTTCGACGAAAACCCAGCAATAGACGCCATCCACCCTGAGTTCCAACGGCTCCTCCAAACTTACAGCGGGATCCCGGCGGATGAACTCCTCGACCACGTTATCAAAGTCCGTGAAGAGGCGTGGGCGGTACACCCATTCCCATGCATCGGCCGATTCCTCTTCCTGCATAACAACTTCAAAGGCCTTGAAGAGGAATATAATGAAGCGATTCAACGTCTTTGCAAAGGCCAAAAGCTACTAGACATGGCTTGTTGTGTCGGTCAGACAATTCGGTACCTGGTGAACGGTGGAGCACCATCGGAACAAATATATGGCTGCGACCTTCATCCGGAATATGTTGAAATCGGATACAAACTGTTCAGAGATCGCGACAAGCTCAAGAGCAGGTTCCTTACCGCAGACATCTTCGATTCAAACTCGCCTTTGAGAGATATTAAGGGTCAGATGGATATGGTCTTTGCTGGAGATTTCTTCCACCTGTGGGGCTATGAAAAACAGTTCGAGGTCTGCAAGCGTGTTGTTGCCTTGTTGCGCCCCCAGTCCGGTTCAATGATCTTAGGCCGTCAAGTTGGAGCCACAGAATCTTGTGAGAAACAAGGCCCCGCTGGTGTTGGCATCATGTTCCGGCACAACGAAGAGAGCTTCAAGAAAATGTGGAAGGATATTGGCGACGAACTCGGCATCAGCTTTACGGTGAAAGTAGTGCTCCAACCACTTTCCACTGCCAAACTGGTTTTTGATAATAATGGCGTCAAGCGTCTCTCGTTCGCCATTCATCGTAATTAGCAGTACCCGGCGTTACACCAAATATGTGCTGCTCTCAAACAATCGACAGACGACCCCAGCTTTCGGCAGAGTGGACACCTGTATATCCAACTTAGCATATGCAGAGATCGTCTGATACCTCGAAACTGCCTCATGCCCGCATAAAACCCAACAAAGGCATCGCAGGCATTCTTCAAAGATTTCCGGGGTACATAAGTTATTGTTGCTATTTTTGTCATAGTCGCATCTGCACATCGATTTTGCCGGAGACCGGGATATGTAGGGATAATGTTTCTGACAACGGCAGACACAACCGTCATATACTATGTGGATATTTCGATATTTCAGCGCCAATTTCCGATTTATGTTTAATTGGTTGTCCCAGTACCTGCCCATTGTATCGGTTCAGCCACAAGGGATGAAGCGGAATGTTTTGGTGGGGATGCGCTCGTCAAATGAGATCTACCGCCGGGAGGCGCCCATGTAACTCGTGTTCAATATACTATGCGCGACAGTAGTGTATGTGTTCTAGCCCAGTGTACTCAGCGCCAGAATAAAGAGGCTCTCGAAGCGCCAGTATTCATATATTTTCCAAATGAAATGCACGATGCACATACAGGTCAGCCGCCTTCTCTACTGCAGGAGTATGGGACGAGAATGTATAAATAGGGAATATCCGCAGTATTGAACTCACATTCAATGTTTATTCCAGTGCCATTGTTTGAAACTCTTCCCTGAAAAAAAAAGACAGAATGAGACTTTCAATCGTTTGCGCTGCGGCTCTTGCTACGAGCATAGAGGCAGCTGCTCTGGAGCGGAGGCAAGATGGATATCCAGATGGTACAGGACTGAAACCTTCCCGATATACCATAACGCGAAGAACTAACATCATAGTCAGTGGAGGACTGCGGTCTTGGAGCATTTATAGGACACACGTCAGAGGCATTGCTCTTCTGCAGCAACATCCTGAAATCTGGAACAGCCACAGCCACGGTCATCAATAGCTACACTACTACCACAACGACCACCAAGAAGACTACCATCACTGTCAGACCAACTCCTACGCCTACACCAACGCCTACGCCTACGCCTACGCCTACGCCTACGCCTACGCCTACGCCTACGCCTACGCCTACGCCTACGCCTACGCCTACGCCTACACCAACCCCAAAGCCAACTTCTTCGACACCTCCACCCCCTCCGCCCTCATCTTCTACTCCCAAGCCACCGCCGCCGCCTTCTTCTACTTCAAAGCCCCCGTCGTCTTCCTCCTCCGTGCCCAAGCCACCACCGTCTTCCTCCTCAGTACCTAAGCCGCCACCATCTTCTTCCTCAGTTCCCAAGCCGTCTTCATCTCCCACTCCTGTACAACCATCATCCACTCTTGTATCTTCAACACTCGTATCTAGCCCATCTCCGTAAGTCATTCGAGCACACAAAACAAGCTCGATCTACCATCTGCTAACACAACAACAGCACACCGACTGGCAGCCCAAGCTGTGGTATCGCTGGCTACGTCAAGACGACAGCAGCATACTACTTTGAGTCGAGCGGAACAAAGAATACATACGCTGCCTGCAGCGCGCTCTGCAAAGCCGACACAAAGTGCAAGTCCTTTGGCTACGGCGAGGCGAATTGCATGCTCTTCGACGTTCCTGCGTACGTCCCCTATTGTCCCTTGATACCTCATTCTTCTCTGGCATATCGCTTACACCCCTCCAGCGCAGATAACACAAACCTCAATCCCACCTCTCCTTACACATTCTACGACGCTTCATGCCCGTCTGAAGTTCCCGTCGGCAAGCGGTCCCCTCAACTCGACATCTCGCTTGGGATTCCCGTTGGCATCAATATTTCTCTTGACCTTGGTGCCAAGGGCATTTCCTCGGCTTGCTCGTGTCTCATTACCAGTGGGCCCGCGAGCACGACAGTTACAAAGACGCAGAGTAGTGCAGTTATCACAACGGCTACAGTTACCAGCACTACTACAAGGACGGTCGGTGCGGCTTAATAAGGTGGAAGGACTATGAGACAAAGTTGTAGTACAGAAGAGTCTGTAGAAATGCTAGATGGAAAATAAGTCGTCTAACCACTCTTCACTTGCTCACATCAGGTCTCCACACATCCGTGTGTCCCTTCTTGCCCCAAAACTCTTCAAACCATTCCTGGCATATATTAGCCGTCCAACAGCCCGCAAGATGTACAAGCAGGTCGCCGTCCCGATAGCCCGTGTTCGACCCACCTTCAACATAGGCATTGAACTTGCGCTGCGGATAGATTCCCACATGCTGCCTGACCAACTTGTGTTCCAACATCAAGTGTTTGAGCGCGTCTTGCTCTGCACCCAGATGCTCTTGTCCCATAAGCATTGTGTAGTCTGTCATCATCTCTAGCAACATGCGTGTGAAGGCCGAGCGGCGGAAGAATATGGATCCGCTGTTTATGAACTGATGGTCTTGCGTCACTAGGATATCTATATCTTCGACGCGATAATCTCTCGGCGTATTGATGTGTGTAGGGTTCTTTTTGAGCTGGCCGTCGAGGATAGGGGCATCGCGCATTATGCCGTGCTCGATAGCAGAGGGGCTGAGGATGGAAGAGACGAGCGATGTAGAGGGTGCCATAATGATGATATCGGTGTCGACCAGCCAGACCCACTCTGCCTTTGGCAGTAGGTAGAAGGCCTCGGCAACTGCAGGTATCTTGGACCATGTCTGCGAAAGTTAGCCATGACTGGTGTCGCGTCGTTTGGCCGCCTTACCCTGTGTGCCTCCCCGATATCATATCTACTAGTGTTCAACCAGAGATTTGTGTATCCATGCCTCGCACAGTACTTTGCCCTGTCGTCTAACACTCTCTCCAATACGTTTGGAACTGCGCTATTATGTCCCAAGCCATCGCTAGCTGTTAGGACGACTATCTCATTGTTCTGCGGCTTTCGTGCATTTCCCTTCCAGCTTGCGTCCTCCGGAATCTCCCAGTTCCACTCCGGCTGTCCCTTGAAGTAGCCCGGCTGATGCGCGCCGTTGTTCGTTCTTACGGGTATTATCGCTTCGCCTAGCGTATAACCTCGGTATTGTTGGCTAATGTGAATTGAGTGGTGGAAGTGGGAGAAGAGGAAGGATAGGACGAGAAGGGCGAGGACGAGTGCTATGCATCTGCAAGGGATTCTGTTAGCCAACTACATACAGCCATGGCGGCAGATCCTTGGCTGGGCGATACCCTTGGCAAGGCAGCGCCTATCTGGCGAATCGTACAAGATTCCCGAGTTCGTGCCGCGTTTACCTTTTCTGTGTCGCCTGCATCTTGCTATGCGCAATAGGAACGATGCTGGATTCAGTGCGAGAGAGACATAGGGGCGATGCTAAGGAGAAGACAAAAGACCTAGAAAAGGAGGAGACGTGTACACCATGCTATGCCCGTCACCCGCGGACAATATGCCCTCAGCATCTGCCAAAGCAGACCAGGAACATTTAATGTTCGCAGCATTAGAAATGCTTTGCTAGCTAGCTGTCCAATACATCAGGTGCATATTGACTTGGATCGAATTCCGTACTAGCGAAAAGTGGCGGCATTTGGAGAGTCAGGTCCAGGCCTGGGCACGTGATAGCTTCGCTGTCCCACTTCGTAACTTCCCGTCTCCCAAGAAAACATTACATCAGCTCCCATCACCACATCAACGCGACACTAGAGAAACATCGCTACATTGGACTCTAGAACGCTTCTGGATTTGCTTTCTCGCTCGTTATCGAGGATTCCTGCATCTCCGCAACCATGGCATATCTCACGCAGATAACGAACATGATCGAGTTCGCCGCGTGTATCAAAAGTACAGCCGGGAAGACACTGCTTCTAGCCTATTGGCCTGAAGATTCTACATCCAACGAAGCGGTTACTGCGCTGCGGAAATTGCTGCCGGCATCCGATTACGAAAAGTACAACGTAGTAGATATCTACTGCTTCGATATGTACTCATTACCGGAGCTGGGGGCACTATTGGATGTGAGTTTTGTGCCGACGCTATTTTGGTTCCAGGATGGCGTTCAGGATCCGATCGAATGGCACGAGGGAGTATCAATTCAAGGAGAGAGTGTAGAGAAGGGTGTGAAGAGGGTGGTGGACAGGGTCAAGGGGGCGGAAATTGGCGAAGACGATAGTGATGATGACTGGTAGAGGTACAGGCTAGGCAAGAGGAGGATGCAGAGGGTTAGTGTTGACAAAAGCTTGATTGCACCAAACAGAGCCACGTTTGCTGGCGCCACACTGCATGCTCGGATATCATGTTGAAGCCGTATACTAGCCCGCAAACTTTTCGGAACATCGCCAAGACTATATCACTACCAAT
>Ga0265780_10003040_pt1 | contig 22322 bp, 19 predicted proteins | sample P1T30metagenome_FD_192432 | JGI IMG/M metagenome (GOLD analysis project Ga0265780, IMG submission 192432) | Plant litter microbial communities from East Loma Ridge, Irvine, California - P1 T30 | ecosystem: Environmental > Terrestrial > Plant litter > Unclassified | place: USA: California...
AAAAAGCTCTACAAAAACGCCCGCCTGCTGGTGCAGGTGCACTACGGCCCCACCAGCGTGGCCCAAACCGACTCGTCGGTGGTGAACGTGTTTTTCAGCCGCCAGCCCGTGACGCGCTACGTGAACACGGTGCCGGCCATTTCGCCCTGGACGGGCCTCAGCAACGGCCCGTTCGTGATTCCGGCCAATACGGTTAAGACCTTCCGTTTCAGCCTCGTGGTGCCGCAGGATATGAGCGTGCTTTCGGTGCTGCCCCACTCGCACTTGCTAGCCAAGAAGTGGAAAATCTGGGCCGTAAAATCCAACGGCGACACTATTAAGCTGGCCAAAATCGACTCCTGGAACTTCCGCTGGCAGGGCAACTACCGCTTCCTGAACATGCAAAAAATACCGGCCGGCGCCCGCCTCGAAGCCGATGTTACCTACGACAATACCGCCAGCAACCCGCGCCAGCCCAACTCGCCGCCCCAGCAGGTGCAATGGGGCGAAAACACCACCGACGAGATGCTGCTCAGCTACTTCGACGTAGTGCCCTTCCTGCCCGGCGACGAGGCCATCGCGCTGGCCACTCGCGCCGTAGTGCCCGTAGGCGCTGCGGCCGATGATGACTTTCTGCTCCACCCAAATCCTGCCGAGCTAGGTTCGGCCACCGCCAGCTTCACGCTCCTAAAAGGCGGCCCCGTGAGCCTGCGCCTGCTCAACCAAAACGGCCGCCTGGTACGCAACGTGCTCACGAACCAAGCGCAGCTGGCCGGCCCGCACCAAGTACCACTGCCGCTGCAAGAGCTAGCAGCCGGCCTGTACCTCGTGCAGCTAGAGGCTGAGGGGCGCGTGCGCACCGGCAAGCTACTGGTACAATAGTCGGTGAGATGGTGAACTGGTGAGATAGTGAGTTTTCCCGGCTGTTATTGCGAGGCGGAGAGACCAAGTAAGCTTTCCTTTATGTTTGGCTTGATTTTGCTTACCGCAAGACAGAACGTTGCTTCGCCATAAAAGCCGAGAAAACTCACCATCTCACCAATTCACTATTTCACCGCATGACCATCTTATACGGCGTGCCCGGCGAGGGCCTGGGCCACGCCACGCGCAGCAAAGTCATTATTGCCTGGCTGCTGGCCGAGGGGCACGACGTGCGGGTGGTCAGCAGCTCGCGGGCTTTTACGCTGCTCGACAAGGCGTTTCCCGGCCGGGTGCTCGAAATTAAGGGCTTCCACCTGGCGTATAAGGAGCTGACGGTGTCGCGCTCGCGCACCATCGGCCTCACGCTGCGCACCGCGCCCGAGGCGCTGCGCACCAATTTTCGGCAGTACCGGCAGCTGCTGCACGGCTTTCGGGCGGAGGTCGTAATTAGTGATTTTGAGTCGTTTAGCTACTTCTACGCCAAACTGCTGCGGGTGCCGGTGGTCAGCATCGACAATATGCAGATTATCAGCCGGGCCCACCTCGACGTGACTGTGCCTGCCGCCGAGCGCGAGCACTACGACCTGGCCCGCTACATCGTGCGGGCCAAGCTGCCCCGCGCCCGGCATTACCTTATCACTACGTTTTTTGAGCTGCCGCTGCGCCTGCGCTACGCCGACCAAACCACGCTGGTGCCCAGCATTATCCGGCCCGAAATCCAGGCCGCGCAGCCGACCAAAGGCGACTACGTACTGGTCTACCAATCAGCCACTACCCAGGGCGATTTGATTGATATTCTGCACCAGATTCCCGACCAGGAATTTCGGGTGTACGGCTTCAACAAAGACGAGGCGCACGGCAACGTACTGCTGCGGCCATTCTCCGAAGCGGGCTTTATTGCGGAGCTGGCGGGCAGCCGAGCCGTGCTCACGAATGGCGGTTTTTCCTTGATTTCGGAGGCCGTGTACCTGCATAAGCCGGTGTGCGCGGTGCCCATTCCGGCGCAGTTTGAGCAGTGGCTCAATGCGGCCGAGATTGAAAAACGCAGCTACGGGCGGCATTTTGGCACCATCACGCCAGAGCATGTGCGGGCGTTTTTGGGCGAGCTACCGGCCTATGAGGCGGCGCTGAGCACGTACCAGCAAGACGGTAATGAGGTGCTATTTGGGCGCCTGCGCGAGGTACTGGCCGAGCTGGGCGGCAGGCTTTAGCTTGCCGTTAAAATCGCAGTAGGCTTTCAAGCGGCAAGCTAAAGCTTACCGCACAAGTTACATTTGCACCCGTCACCCTACCTTAAAAATCCACATGAGCTACATCGCAGCCATTCATGCCCGCCAGATTTTCGATTCGCGCGGCAATCCAACCATTGAAGTTGACGTAACCACCGACTCGGGCACCGTAGGCCGCGCCGCCGTTCCCTCGGGCGCCAGCACCGGCGTTCACGAAGCTGTGGAGCTGCGCGACGGCGACAAGAGCATGTACCAAGGCAAAGGCGTGCTGAAAGCCGTTGAGAACGTGAACTCTAAGATTGCCGAAGAGCTCGTGGGCTTCTCGGTATATGAGCAAGGCCTGATTGACAAAATCATGCGCGAGCTCGACGGCACCCCCAACAAGGGCAACCTCGGCGCCAACGCCATTTTGGGCGTGAGCCTGGCTGCCGCTCGCGCTGCTGCGCAGGAGCTGGGCCAGCCGCTGTACCGCTACGTAGGCGGCGTGGGCGCTACCACCCTGCCCGTGCCAATGATGAACATCTTGAACGGCGGCTCGCACGCCGACAACAAGATTGACTTCCAGGAATTCATGGTAATGCCGGTGGGTGCCAGCTCGTTTAGCGAGGCGCTGCGCTGGGGCACCGACATCTTCCACACCCTCAAGGGCGTGCTGAAGAAGAAGGGCTACAGCACCAACGTAGGCGATGAAGGCGGCTTTGCCCCCGACATTCAGTCGAACGAAGAGGCCATCCAGATTGTGCTGCAAGCCATCGAGCAGGCCGGCTACCAGCCCGGCGAGCAGGTGATGATTGCCCTCGACCCCGCTGCTTCGGAGTTCTTCGAAGATGGCCACTACCACTTCAAGAAGAGCAGCGGCGAGAAGCTGACGCCCGAGCAGATGGTAAGCTACTGGGTAGACTGGACCAAGAAATACCCTATCATCAGCATCGAAGACGGCCTAGCCGAAGACGACTGGGCGGGTTGGAAGAGCATCACCGACCAGGTGGGCAAGAAAATCCAGCTCGTGGGCGACGACTTGTTCGTAACCAACGTAGAGCGTTTGCAACGCGGTATTGATGAGCACATTGCCAACGCTATTCTCATCAAGGTAAACCAAATCGGTACCCTCACCGAGACGATTGATGCCGTGACCCTGGGCCGCCGCAATGGCTACAAGTCCATCATGAGCCACCGCTCGGGCGAGACCGAAGACAGCACCATCGCCGACCTGGCCGTGGCACTGAATACCGGCCAAATCAAGACCGGCTCGGCTTCGCGCTCGGACCGCATGGCTAAGTACAACCAGCTGCTTCGCATCGAGGAAGAGCTGGGCGAAATGGCTTATTTCCCCGGTAAGAAAATGTAAGGTTTTGGCTTAGCCCAAAAGCTTCGACACCAAAATAAGAGGCTCACCCAATACTTTTGGGTGAGCCTTTTTTATGAACGCAACTTTCCCTGTTTTATGCTGAAATTATTTACGTATAGCTGGTTAGTACTACTGAGCTGGCTACCGCTGGCGGCTTCGGCGCAGAACAAGCCCGACCTAGTGGTGGTGGCCCCGTTTACCGTGCCTACCACAGTGCAGGCCGGTGGGATTTATCCGATGTCGGCGGTTATCAAAAACCAGGGCACCAATGGCTCGCAGTTCAATTGCATCGGCTACTATCTGTCGGCCGATAATGTGTGGGACGCCACCGATGCCTACCTCGGCAGTAGCTGCCAATCGCTGCTGTTTCCGGGGCAATCGGGCACGTGCGCTATTTCGGCTACCATTCCGGCCCTAGCCACGGCGGGCAACCGCTACCTCTTGCTAGTAGCCGACCCACCCAACGCGGAGCAGGAATCGGACGAGACGAACAACGTCGTCAGCTTTGCGGTGACGGTGGCGGCCGGGAGTGGCAGCCTGCCCGATTTGGAGTTGTGGCGGCCGTCGCTGTCGTTTGCGGCGGTGCCGCCCGGTGGTAGTACGGCGGCATTCACATTCATTTTCAACCACGGGCCAGGTGGGGTGAGCGGCTACGAAATTGGCTTTTACCTGTCGGCCGACACGGTATTTTCGGCTACTAACGACGTGTTTTTGGGACTAGTTACGGGCAGCAGCCTGGTGCCCTCGGGCAATGGCTCGGCGGGTACCATCCACTCGGCTCCGGTACTCACGGTGCCAGCCAATACCGCACCCGGCAATTATTATTTGGTGCTGATGGCCGACCCCCGCAACGTAGTGGCCGAAAACAACGAAAACAACAACTCGCGCGCCCTGCCCCTACTGGTAACCGGGACTGTAACGGCCACCACGGCCGCCAACGCAGGCGAAGCGATGTACCCCAACCCGGTGGCGCGCGGCACTGCCGTGCGCCTGCCCATCGGTGGCAATTCTCAGTTGGAGGCAACGTGCTACGACCAATTGGGGCGGCTGGTGAGCCGGCAGCTAATAGGCGGTAGTGGGTCAGCCAGCTTCGACACTAGTGCGCTACCCGCTGGCCGTTATTTGTTGCGCCTATCTGGCGACCAGCTACATAGCACTTATCATTTACAAGTCGAGTAGTTCCGCCCCGTCCATCAACTACCCCGCCTTGCTTACCTTTAAGACTATGACGCTGCCTTTCTTTATTCGGCCCTTGTTGCGCGTGCTGCGCAATTTCTACTTTCTCACCGGCACCGCGTTTGTGGTCTGGATGGTGATTTTTGATGGCAACGACGTGAGCAAACAGTACGACATGTACCGCAAGTGGCACGAGCTAAAGTCGGAGAAAGAGTACTACGAGTCGAGTATTGAAGCTGTGAAGCACGACCGCGCCGAGCTGCTCAGCTCGCCGGCGCTGCTGGAGAAGTTTGCCCGCGAGAAGTACCTCATGAAGCGCCCCGGCGAAGACGTTTTCGTGCTGGTACCGAAGGAAGAAGACAAGTAATAACAGGCATTGCCCACAACGGGGCGGTTCGGCGCAGGCCGGGCCGCCCCATCGTATTTTTGGCTGTGGCCAAACAGCACCTCAATACTAACAGCAGCGGCTGGCCGCTGCTAGCGGTCATTACCGGCTTGGTAGCTGGCCTTGGCTGGCAAGCCCCGCCGGACCCTACGCAGGCGCAAGTGGCCTACCGCTTTTTCACCGAGGTACTGCGCGCTGACTATCCCGCTGCCTACCAACGCCTAGCCCCCGAGGTGCGCGCTACGCTACCGCAGGCGGCATTTGCCACTGCTGCTCGGCCCCTACGGCAACTGGGCAAGCAGCGGGGCCGGACCATCGAACTCTACACGTTTGGTACGCACCTGAGCGAGCGCGGCGGGAGCGAGCCGTGGTTTTACCGCTTTTCCTTTGACAAGGATTCACTACAAAAACCGCCGCCCGTGCTGCTCGAAGTAACTTTCCGCGACACCACGACGCGGCAGGTGCTGGGCTTTCGGGTGCGCAACCGCTGATGCCGCAGGCTTTTCTAAACGCAGAAATCAATGGAAAACGCCCGTCATGCTGAGCTTGTCGAAGCATCTCTACCGCACAGTTGGAGGAAGCGGCCAAGATGCTTCGACAAGCTCAGCATGACGGGCGTTTTATGTCCCAACTGATTGAGAAATATGACAACTAATCTAGGGCAATGAAATTTTACCCAGGCTAAGTGCTGGGTTGCCAGCCAATGTTTCATTGGCTAGCACGGCAAACAAAATAGCCTCTTTGGCATCGGGTGGTACGCTGGCCTTGGCAGTGCTGAGTAGGCGGGCGGTGGGCAGGTACCGGGCTAATGCCGCGAGCAACGTGGCATTGTGCGCCCCGCCGCCGCTGATGAGGATTTCGGCCGTGGGCTGCGGCCCCAAGTAGTGCTGCGCGGCCTGGGCCACGGCAGTTGCGGTCAGCTCGACGAGCGTAGCCAGCAAGTCGGGCGCGGGCAGGCTGGTAGTGGAGGTTTTGGCCTGGCTGGACTTCAGGTAGGTAGGTGAAAATAGCTCAGGGCCAGTAGTCTTGGGAAATTCCTGGGTAAAAAACGGGTGGCTGAGCAGCGCCGCCAGCAGGCCCGCGTGCACGTGGCCCTGGGCGGCGAGGTAGCCGCCCGCATCGTAGTTTTTATCGGGGTAGTGCTGGCGCACCACGTGGTCGAGCAGCGTATTGGCGGGGCCGGTATCGGTGGCTTGGGCGGGGCCACCATCGGCGGGCAAGAAGGTAAAATTGGCGATACCGCCCAGGTTGAGCAGCAGCCGATTGGTGCCCGGCTGGCGAAACAATAGCTCGTCGGCAAATGGGGCCAGCGGCGCACCTTCGCCACCAGCGGCCACGTGCTTTTGGCGAAAATCGGAGAGCGTGATGATGCCCGTGAGGCGGGCCAGGTGGTCGCCGTCGCCGATTTGCAGCGTGGCGTGGTGCCCAAAATCGGCCCGCCGGTGCTGGTGGCGGGGTGCGTGCCAGATGGTTTGGCCGTGGCTGGCCAGCACATCTACCGCGTCGGGCGCTACGCCCCACTGCTGTAGGCAGGCCAGCACCGTGGCGGCATTACGGCGGGCCACTTCGGCGTGCAGCACCACCACTTCTTGCAACTGCACGGTGGGCTGGCTGATGGCCCGCAGCCGCTGCTGAAACTCGGCCTCGTAGGGCACGGTGGCGAAGTGCTCGAGCACCACATCGAGGGTGGCGCCGTGGCCGGTGCAGCGGCACAGGGCCACGTCGAGTCCGTCGAGCGAGGTGCCCGACATCAGGCCCACGATGCGGCGGCTGGGCTGCTCGGCCAGCGCCAGCAGCTTGCGAAGGGCAGGGTTCATAGGTCGGAGGCGGTGGGGCCGCCCGTTAGCTTGGGGTTGTCGCGGTGGCGGGTGGCGTCGCGCTGGGTTTTCTTGGCGAGGTTGCGGGCTACCGCTTCGGTGAGATTCACGCCGGTTTGGTTTGCTAGGCAAATGACGACGAAAAGCACGTCGGCCAACTCGTCGCCCAATTCGCGGCCTTTGTCCGACTCCTTAAACGACTGCTCGCCGTACTGCCGGGAAATGAGGCGGGCCACCTCCCCCACTTCTTCGGTAAGGATGGCCATATTGGTAAGCTCGCTGAAATAGCGCACGCCGGTGGTCGTAATCCACTCATCTACGGTAGCTTGGGCTTGGTCGAGGGTCATGTTTGCAGAGATTAAGTGGTGGCGGGCGAATCGAGGACAATCGTCACCGGGCCATCGTTGAGCAGACGCACCTGCATGTCGGCCCCGAAAATACCCGTGGGTACGGGCTGGCCCAGCTCCTGCGCTACCAGCGCCACAAAACGCTGGTAGAGCGGCTCGGCCACTGCGGGCGGGGCAGCGCCCACATAGCTGGGGCGGTTGCCCTTGCGGGCATCGGCCAAGAGGGTAAACTGACTCACGGCCAGCACCTGGCCGCCCACGTCGCGCACGCTGCGATTCATCTGCCCATTTTCGTCGCCGAAGATGCGCAGATTCACCAGCTTGCGCGCCAGCCAGCTGAGGGCGGCCTCCTCATCGGTGGGCGCGCAGCCGACCAGCACCAGCAGGCCGGGGCCAATTTGGCCGGTGATGGTGCCTTCGACAGTAACGGAAGCTTCGCGAACGCGCTGAATAACGAGACGCATGTGGTTGGATGGTTGAATGGCTGGACTGTTAGACGGTTGAATTGCTGAAGATTAAAGGCTGTTAGATGGCCTGAGCAATTCAACCATCCAACAGTCCACCAATTCAACCATTATTTCTTGATTTTCAAGCTATCGAGATGCTGCCAGTAGCGGCGGGCGTTGAGCTTGTGGTCGGCATAGGTTTCGGCGAAGTCTGAGAAGCCGCTGCCATCGGGGCGGGCGCAGAAAAACACGTACTTGTGCTGGGCGGGACGCAGCACGGCATCGAGCGCCTGCGGGTAGGGCGTAGTGATGGGGCCGGGCGGCAAGCCCTTGTTTTTATAGGTATTATAGGGTGAATCGACTTTTTTATCCACGTTGAGCACGCGCTTGCGGGTGCCCAGGCCGTGCAGGGGCCACAGCAGCGTGGGGTCGGCTTGCAGGGGCTGGCCCCGGCGCAGGCGGTTGAGGTACACGCCCGCGATAAGGGGCTTGTCGGTGGGCTGGGCGGTTTCGCGCTGCACGATGCTGGCCAGCACGGTCACTTGCACGGGCGTCATTTTGAGGGAATCGGCCTGGTGGCGGCGGGTGGCATTCCAGAAGCGGCGGTGCCGGGCGGCTATCGAATCTAGAAACGCCTCGGCTGGCGTGGGCCAAAATACCTTCAGCGTGCCCGGAATAAACAGCGTCCGGATGGTGGCGGTGTCGAGGCCAAAATGGGCGGCTAGGTAGGTACTATCGGCCAGTAGCTTGTGCAGCTGCGCGGTATCGGTGTAGAGCTGGCGGCCGGCCTGGCGCGGCAGCTGCGGCAGGTAGTGGAAAGGCTTTAGGGTGAAAGCCAGGGTATCCTGACGGCCGCTTTCGAGCAACTGCAAGAGGTCGAGATTGCCCGTGCCGGCGGGCAGCGTGTAGCGGCCGGGGCACACAGGGTGCTCGGGGGTGCCGTAGAGATGCATGGTGGCAAGCAGCACGAACTCGGTGGGCCGCTCTAGCATTCCAGGCTGGCTTATCAACTTGAATACCTGCTTTTTTCCGGCGCCGGGCCGGATGTAGAGGTAGGCCGGGCCATCGACAGTAGCCAGCACGTTTGGCTTGTATAGCAAATAATTTACGACAGCCAGACTCAGCCCAGCCAAGGTCAGCAACGTCCAGAAAGCCACCTGGCCCCAAAAGCGCCAGCCCGAGGTAGACTTGCCGGGTGAGCTGGGGGGAGGAATGGGCCGGGGTTCGGTCATGGTATCGCCAAAATTACGGGCATCCTGGGCTTTTGCTGACGAGCTCGCCCGGCGCCGCGCAAGCTAGCGCTTACGGCACTTACCGGCCTATTCGGTGCAGCAGCCCCACGCTCAGTAGCAAGCGGCCCAGCTGCCACGGCGCAACGGTGGCGGGATGGCCGGCTACCGTCAGCTGCACCTCGCTGGCGGGCAGATTGAGGGCACTTTCGCTGTCAAAATGAAAGAAGCCGCCTTGCTCGGTAGCCACCAACTGCGTGCGGGTGCGCAGCGGCCAGAGGTAGCCCAAGTCGGCTACGGCTTCCCATTTGTGGCTGAGCTCGACACCTAGCCCTAAGCGCGGCTGGAGGCCTTCGGTGATGCTTTGCAGGGCCAAGGCGAGGCGGTCGGTCGAGAGCTTGGTGCCGGCCAGACGCAGACCGTCGTCGGGGTTGTTGAAGGTGCCGAGGTCGCGGCTGAGGCTTTGGCGCAGGTAGGCCACGCCCAGGCGGGCCACGATGGGGCGGCGTTTGGGGTTCAGGTTGTGCTCCCAGCCCAGGCCGGCCTCCCAGCCCACGCCCTGCAAGCCCCCAAAAGCCGAGCGCGTGAGGCCGTACACAGCGAAGTTTTTGGGTAGGTCAAACTGCACGCCCAGCGCGTAGCTACCCGCCACGGCCTGCGAGCGGGCATCGGCCGCCGCCGTGGCCCGAAACGACGAGCCCGCCGGAGCCACCACCGCGCCCAGCGCCGTCAGCGCGCCTTGCACTGGCAGCAGCCCCAGGCCGTAGGTGTAGCGTATGCGCGGCGACCAAGCTTTTTTTGTTGGCTTAGTAAGAAGGATGGTCGTGTCAGCGGTGCTTTTGGGCGCTTTTTGGGCACTCAACAGGCGCTCGGCCTGGCGCTGGCGCTCCTGGTCGAGCAGGTCGAGGCGCAGCTGCGTGGGCGGCAGCAGGGTGGTGTAGTTGTTCCAGAAGGTGGAATCGTAGGGCGCGGCGGCGTGCAGAAAAATATCTTCGTACTGCTCCCGCTCGGCGTAGGGAATGGTGGCAGTTTGAGTAGTGTCGATGGCCGTGGTGAGAAACTCGGCCAAATGCCGCCGCACCTGCCCGCCTACGGGCCGCCCTAGGGTGTTGTACCACACGCTTTTGAGGTGCCAGCGCCCGGCATAGCGCTGGTAATCGACCCGATAAGCCCGCTCGGTGGCCTCGAACAGCAGCACGCCCTCGCGCCGGATGCCGCTGGGCGTGCGGTGCCAGCTGGCACCCAAAAAAGCGTAGCTCTGCTCATCAATGTAGAGCTCGCCGGCAAAATTGGCCCGGTCAGTGCCGGGCTTCGGGCCGAACGCAATGACGTACACCGGCCGCCCCTGAAACGTGGTTTGGGGCGTGAGGCGGTACTGGTAATCCTTGAAATGCGCCTCTTGAATGAACTCGGGCCGGTTGTGCACGAAGTCGAACCGGTGCGGAATGAACGAGCCGGCTATCCAGTTTATCGGTACCAGACCCGCGCCATCGGGGCGGGCGGGGCGCAGGTCCACCTTACGCAGTTGTAGGATTTTCACCTGCCCGTCATCGCGTGGGTGCTGGTAACCAGCTTTCTGCACCTCCAGAAGTGCCTCGCCGAGGTAATAGTACTGGTGGCTGGTCACGTTATCGTCCGACTCGCGGAAGAAGCCCGTCAGCTGCGTAGGGCGCGTGGGGTAGTTGCGCGGAATGCGGGCTACCGCCTCTTTGATGATACCCATCACCGACGACGACACGGCCACCGTACCTAAGCTAGCCGGACTGCTTTTCAGCTCGATGCGCAGCTCGGGGCCGGGTAGCGGCGGCAGCGGCCGCACGTAGCGGCGGTAGCCCAAAAGGGCTATTTCCAGCTCGGTAGCGGCATAGGCGGCGGGCACCCGCAAGGCAAATCGCCCTTCCTGATTAGTACTAGTGCCCAGCTTGTTGCCTGCAATACCAATTTGCGCATTCGGGATGGGTTGGTGCGTGTCGGCATCCAGCACGAGGCCGCGCAAAAGTGGGGCTTCTTGGGCAAAGGCGGGCAGGCACAACAACCACAGTAGCAGGGTTTTCATTACGCAAGGTTTCGCAAAGCAAAAAGAGGCTCCGCAAGGTAAGCAGCAGCTACACCTCGCGAAACCTCTTTTTGCTTTGCGAAACCTTGCGCTGGCTATACTCCCAGCGGCTCTTCCAAATCGGCGACGGGCAGGCCGTGCTGGCCAGCGGTTTCGGTCAGCAGCTGGCGCTGCCAGGGGCGCAGGGCGGCGAGGCTCCCCTGCTCCACCACGTCGCTGATGAGGCGGTTGCTAAGCACGGTATTAGCCAGCACGGGGCTGTAGTCGGCCGCCAAGTGGTTTTTGAGGGTTTGCAGCAGCAGCTCGCGGGCCTCGGCGCGGGCCGCGATGGGGCCGTTGAAGCGGCGGCGGAAGGGCTGCGGGCGGCGCTGGTCGGCGGGCAGCGGGCCATCGGGGGCCAGGTCGGCGTTGGCCAGCGCCACCAGCTCGTCGGCGTAGGGCGCCCGCTTGAGGTCGGGGTGCAGGCCACCGGCCCCACGTAACGCGCCGTGCGAGGCGATAGGCATGCGCGTGAGCTCGGCCAGGCGGTCGTTGCTAAGCACCATGTAGCTGGGGCGGTCGAGTTGGCGTGCCACGCGGTCGCGCAGCATAAAGAGCTCCCGGAACAGCGGCAGCTCATTGGGTGCGATGCGGTACTTGCCGGCCAAGCGCAGGTGCGGGCGCAGCTCGTCGCGGCCGTAGCGCACGGCTTCGAGGGCGTGGTTTTCTTCGGCGGCCCACTGGGCGCGGCCCTGCTCCTGGAGGCGCACGGCGAGGCGGTCGGTAAGCTCGAAGAGGTAGAGCACGTCGTTGGCGGCGTACTCTTTTTGGGCCTCGGTGAGCGGGCGCTTCAGCCAGTTCGACTTTTGCTCGCCCTTATCCACCTCGAAGCCCAACTCGCTCTGAATGAGACGACCGAGCGATATATTATTATCCTCCAGCGCCAGCAGCGTAAACTGCACACTGGTGTCCACGATGTTGCGGCAATGCACGCCAAACAGCTCGTCGAGCAGCAGAATATCCGACTTGCAGGAGTGAAATACCTTGGCCACGGCCGGGTCGCGGCACACCGCAAAAAGCGGCTCCAGGCCGGCGGCCATCTCGGGCTCCAGCGGCAGCGGGTCAATCAGATACACCGTGCTGCCATCGAACACCTGAATGAGGGCCAGGTGCCGACCGTAGCGGTAGCGGTTATCATCAAACTCCAGGTCGATGCCGATGCGCGGCAGCGTGGCGAGGTGGGAAGCCACTTCGGCCACCTGGGCCGCCGTGGTGAGGTACTGAATAGGGGTCATGCGTAAACGCAAAGGTAGGGCTTACCAACGCGCGCCAAACTATCAAAAATTACTCGTCATCCTCGTTTTTGGCCTCAAAATCCAGCGTCCGCGCCAGGTCCACGGCTTCGTCGGTTACTTGGGCCAGCAGGTCGGGCGCGTCGGCGTCGAGGGTGTGGGCAAAAAGGTCGAGCAGCGCCTCCCCTTCGTCGTTGACGTAGAGGTTGGTATAAATCTGGTCAAACAGTTTGCTTTCCTTATGAATCTGCTTGTCGATGTCTTCGGGCGAGCGGGCGGTGCTCAGCGCCTTGTGCAGCACGTCGGCGGCGCGGCGCGCCTCGTCGTGCTCGCCGAGGTCGGCCAGCAGGCGCAGCAGGCTGGTAGCCACGCCCAGCCGCCACTGCTCGAAGCGGAACGCTTGCTCGTTGCGCGGGGCTTTTTCAAAGTTATCGTAAGCACCCAGCACGATGGGCGTCAGGTAGTTCTCCTGGTCTTCGGGAGCCCGAAAGGCGAGGCGCAGCAGGGTTTCGTAGGAAGTCATTTTTTCAATTATCAATGAACAAGGAGCAATTATCAGTCTAATCAGGGAGCTTCTTCTTTACTGCAAATGTGGCTTCTCCATCATTACAGCACCGTTAATTGCTCATTGATAATTGCCCATTAACTAAACACTTGCCACACCAGCAGCGAGGCGGCATAGGCCAGGCCGGTCATGTAGACGAGCTGGCCGAGCGGCCAGCGCCAGCTTTTGGTTTCGCGGTAGGTAACGGCCAGCGTGCTCATGCACTGCATGGCAAACACGTAGAACACGAGCAGCGACAACGCCCGCACCGGCGTGAAAAACGGCTGGCCGTTCAGGTCTTTTTCGTTGGCGAGCTTCTGCTGCACGGTGCCCAAATCGGCATCCTGGCCCACGCTGTAGATGGTACTCATGGTGCCGACGAATACTTCCCGTGCGGCAAACGACGTGAGCAGCGCAATGCCCACTTTCCAGTCGAAGCCCAGCGGCCGAATAACCGGCTCAATGACATGGCCGAACGTGCCCGCGTAAGAAGTTTCGAGGCGGGCCGAGGCTACCTGGCGCTCAGTTTCGGCGGCGGACCAGCGCTGCGTGGTGGCTTGCTGTTGCGCTTGCTTTTCCGCCTCGTTCTGCCGGTTGCCTGGGCCGTAGCTGGCCAGCACCCACAGCAGCACCGAAATGGCCACAATCACCTTACCTGCCTGGAAGATGAAGGCCTTCACCTTCTCCACGATAGTGAGGCCCACGTTTTTCCAGCGGGGCCAGCGGTACACCGGAAACTCCATGATGAAGTAGCTGCGCTCGCGGGCTTTCAGGATTTTTTTCAGGATGAAAGCCGAGACAAGTGCCGAAACCAGCCCGAGCAGATACAAGCCCATGAGCACCAGCCCGCGCATGTTGAAAATGCCGAGCCACGACTCGTCGGGCACCACCAGCGCCACCAGCACCGTGTACACCGGAATGCGCGCCGAGCACGACATGAGTGGCGTCACGAAAATGGTAAGCATCCGGTCTTTCCAGCTCTCGATGGTGCGTGCCCCCATGATAGCCGGCACCGCACAAGCCAGCCCCGAAATGAGCGGCACCACACTTTTGCCACTCAGCCCGAAAGGCCGCATTAGCTTATCCATGAGGAAGGTAACGCGGGCCATGTAGCCCGTTTCTTCCAGCACCGCCAAAAAGGCGAACAGCAAGGCAATCTGCGGAATGAATATCAAAACTCCACCCAGGCCGGCAATGACGCCCTCCGTGAGCAGCCGCACCAGCGGCCCGTGGAAGTTGGTTTGTAGCAGCTCATTTAAGCTGGCTACGCCCTGGTCGATGAGGTCCATCGGGTACTGCGCCCAGGCAAAAATGGCCTGAAACAGCAGAAACAGAATGGCCAAGAAGATGAGATAGCCGAAGACCTTGTGGGTTAAAATCCGGTCAATGCGGTTCGATACCGGCTCGCGCTGCTCAGTGCGCGTCACGGTCACGACTTCGAGTAGCAGCTCGTTGATGCGGGCGTAGCGGGCAATGGTTTCCTCGGCCTGCCGGGCCATCGAGTCGAACTTATATTTATCAGTAAGCTCTTGAATATAAGCGCGTTCGTCGTCACTCAAGAAGCTGAGCCCTCGAAACTGGTGCGCGTAGTGCAGCGCCAGGTAGTCGTTGTGCAGGTTGAAATAGTACCGGATTTGGCGTACTAGCAGCAGCAAATCGCCCTCGGGCTCCCAGAAGCGCAGGGCAGGTGGCGTGGCTAGGCGGTCGGCCATCACGATGCGCAGCGCGGCCACGCCCATGCCCTTGCGGGCATTCATGGGCACCACGGGCACGCCCAACTCGCGCTCCAGCACGGGCAAATCGATTTGGATGCCGCGCTCGGCCGCCACATCGGTCATGTTGAGGGCCAAAATGGCGGGCAAACCCAGGTCGGCCAGCTGGCTGAACAGCAGCAGGCTGCGGCGCAGGTTGCTGGCATCCACCGTAACGACCACAAAATCGGGGTAGTCGGCCGAATCGGGGTTGTAGAGCAGGTCGGTAATGACGCGCTCGTCGAGGCTTTTAGGGTAAAGCGAGTAGGTGCCGGGCAGGTCGATAATCTCAGCCCGGCGCTGGCCGCCTAGCTGGGCAATACCCGTTTTACGGTCTACAGTGACGCCCGGAAAGTTGCCGACTTTCTGGTTGAGGCCCGTGAGCTGGTTGAAAAGCGAGGTTTTGCCCGAGTTGGGGTTGCCGATGAGGGCAAGGCGGGGCAGGTGGTCGGCAGCCGGCCGGACCTCGGCGGGCGGCAGCGTAGTCGGCCGGGGCGCAGTGGGAATATCCTGCATCGGCGGAAAAAAGGTCGGAAGGTTAAGCTTTCAATTGGATGGTAGCCGCCTCGCTCACGCGCAGCGACAACGTATATTCCTCATCACCAAGCACCAGCATCAGCGGGTCGCCGAGCGGGGCACGGCCGGCTAGGCGCACTTGCGTGCCCGGAATACAACCCATTTCGAGCAGCTTGAGTGCCATCTCGGGGTCTTTGAGGCAGCACACGATGGCGGTTTCGCCCACGCGCAACTCGTTGGCGGTGCGGCGCAGGGAAACCGGGGCGGGCGCAGCGGCTGAAGAAGAACGACGAAGGAAAGCCAAACTACCGGGACTATTTAGACGGGATTTAAACAAAGATACGCCTGTTTGGCCGTCTTAGGTTCCCAGTTTCGGTGTAGCGCGGGGCTGGCCCCCGCCCGGCGTTACTGAGGATGTGGTCAGAACAACACTGGGCGGGGGCCAGCCCCGCACCCTACCTGAATAGCTAACTTTTTTATGTGCTACTTATGGTGCTAACCGCTGAAAGTTTATAGATTTGTATTCCCGCAATTAAATAGTTATTATTTATGTACAGAAGCCTACTTTACTTTGCATTATTCTTATTTTGCTTGCCCAATTTAGCTCGAGCGCAAGCAGGTGCGGCCCCGGTATTGTTATCCGGGCACATCGTGGATAAAGAAACCAAAGAGCCGCTGCCTTTTACCTCGGTCAGCCTGCGCGAGGAGCAAACCGGCGCGCTCAGCAACGAGTTTGGGGTGTTTCAACTGCCCGCGCCCACCAAAAACGAGCAAGACTCGCTGGTAATTATGGCGCTGGGCTACAAGCACATGGCCATTCTGGTGAAGCGCGGCCAAGCTCAGGCTAACCTCACCATTGAGGTACCCCGCATGGCCATCGCCCTGAGCAACGTGACCGTAAAAGGCGGCAAAGTCAAAAACCTGGGCTTGGGGGCTACTTCCAACCGACCCGGCGAGGGCCTGCTGCAAGGCCAGCCCGGCAGCCAGTGCGCATTTTTTATCAAGAATGACAAAAACCACCGCCTCGGCAACATCCGCTCGGTATCGTTTTACATCGGCGAAAACGGATTTCCGCGCGAGCCTTTCCGGGTGCGCATCTACAAGCCGGACGGCAACTACAGCGCGCCCAACACCGATATCCTGACCCAAAACGTGGTCGTATCGGCCCCCGGCGGCGGCGCATGGTACACCGTCGACCTGACGAGCTACAACATCGTGGCGCCCGAAGAAGGCTTTTTTGTGGCCATGGAATGGATTGTGAGCGGCGACAAGTTCTTCAAAACCGACTTCATGGACGAGAACTACACGCCCTTCGGCCAAATTATGCGCCCCACCTTCGAGTTCAAAGAAAGCCGCACCTGGAACTACACCATCGCCCGCGGCTGGAACCAACTCACGCTAGCCAACGGCAGCGGCCAGCGCTACAACGCCATGATTAAGGCGGAAGTGGACATGATTAAATAAATGGCTGAATGGTTGAAGTGTCGGATTGTTGAATTGAGAGGACTTTAAAAAGCCATTCAACAATCCGATACTTCAACCATTCAACCGTTTTTAGCGAAGCGCCCTAACTTGCCGGCTCATCAGTTGCATGGCCTTTGTTCGCTTCTTCTACCTGGTACCGGCTGCTGGGCGTGCGCCCCGACGAAGGGCGCTCGGTCTGGCTGTTCTTTCTACACAATTTCCTACTGGGCATCGGCACCATTCAGGTGTACGTGGCGGCCAACGTAATTCTGCTCGAAAACAACCCCGAGCGCAACCTGCCACTGGCCTACGGCGCCGCCGCGCTCGCCATGATGGCGGCGGGGCGCGTGTACACCCACTTCGAGCATCACATGCTGCTGCAAAAGCTGGCGGGCCGCGTGCTGCTGGCTGTGGTGGCGCTGGCGGGCGTGCTGGGTATCCTGCTGCTGGGCCACTCTGTGGCGGCGGCGGTGGCCATCATGGCGGGCTACCGGGTTATCTATCTGCTTACTAATCTGGAGTTTTGGGGCGTATCGGCGGTGGTGTTCGACGTGCGGCAGAGCAAGCGGCTATTTGGCCTCATCAGCGCGGGCGACATGCCGGCCAAGGCGCTCGGCGCGGGGCTGGCGGTACTTATCCACGCCCACACCGACCTATTTTATCTGCTGCTGGCCGCCTTTTTGGCTTACGGCGCGGCGCTAGTCGTGCTCCAAATCACGCTGCGCTCGCACGATGTGGAGCCACGCCCGGCGGGCCGGCGGCAGCGCGAGGCTGGCACTAGCGCCTGGCGGCAGCTGTTTGGCGACAACAACTTGGTGCTGAGTATTTGCCTGAGTCTCACCGCCATCGCGGCCGTAACGACGGGTGTGGAGTACTCGTTCTTCGTCAACGTCAAGCATAAGTTTCACGACGAAGCTACCGTGATGCACTACGTGGGCGGTGTGCTGGCCCTCACCTACCTGCTGGCCATGCTGTTCAAAATCGGCTTGGCGCAAGTCACGCTCGACCGCCTGGGCATCCGGCGGATGCTGCTGACGCTGCCGGCGATGGTGCTGCTAGGCTTGCTGGTATTTGGGGGGCTGAGCTGGGCAGGGGCGGGCGAATCGACGCAGCTTATTTACTTCGTGGGACTGTATTTAGGGTTGGAAGTGCTGCGCCGGGCGGTGTTCGACCCGGTATTTCTGGTGCTGTTTCAGCCGCTGGCCGCGCACGAGCGCCTGCAAGCGCACACGCTGGCCAAGGGCTATTACGAGCCGCTAGGTATGGGCTTGGCAGGCCTGCTCCTGTACCTGCTGACGGGCCACGAGGCAATAGCACACTGGCTGCCGTTCGTCTGGATGGCGCTATTCATGGCCGGGGCGCTCTACTTCCTGGCCCGCACCTACCGGCACTATCTAGCTGAATTGCAGCACGCCCTGAGCCACCGCTTTTCCTTGGCCGAAGAGCTGCGCACCGAGTTGTCCGAAGAGGCCAATGAAGCCGCTGCTACCCCAGAATCGCCCACCCAAACGGCCGAAGCGCAGCAGCTGGTAGGCTTGCTCATCGACAAAAAGCAGCGCCCCGCCGCCACCGCCCGCCTGCTCGAACTATGTGCCGCCGCCGTGCCAGCCCTGGCCGCTGCCCTAGCTCCCGGCACCAATGAGCCGCTGGCCCGCCGCGCCGCCGCCGTAGCTGGGCAACTGCGTCTGGCCAGCAGCCGGCAAGCGCTGGTAGCACTGGCCCAGCAACCGCACACCGGCCGCCGCGAGGCCGCGCTCCGCGCGTTGCGCGGCTTCGCCCCCGTGGCGGCCGATGCGCCCGTCTTTCAGGCCTTGGTGGAGGAAGAGCTGCTATTAGCCCAACGGCTGCTACACGGCTTAGCGCGCCCCAGCGCGGGCGAGTGGAGCCGGGCAATCGACTACGAGTTGGGCCGTATCGAGCAACGTATTTTTGGCTTACTCCAGCAACTCTACCCGCCGCAGCTCATTGCCGATGCGCAGCGCGGCGTGGCCCACGCCGCCCGCGAGCGTCAGGCCAACGCTCTCGAAATCCTCGATAACCTCATTCCGCGCCCCTGGTACCAGGGCCTGCAAGCCCTGCTCGATGTAAGCCCCGCCGCCGAAAAAGCGCGGGTATTCGACGAGCTACTCGGCCCGGCCGATGCTACTGAGGCACTGCCCGCCTACGTTATTCGGCAGGGCGAAGCCACTTTTAGCGACTGGACGATTGCCACCGCTCTGCGGCAGCACCTGCCCACGGCCGACCAGTTACCCCACTGGCGGCCCTACTTCGACAGCCCCGATATTCTGCTGCAAGAGAGTGCTCTTACGGCTATCAACCACTTGGCTACCAGCCAGCCCGCTACCTACGAGGCAGCGCTCACGCTGGCGCCAGCCCTTCGCCATTTGCTCATGAGCCACCACGCCGCCGCTGCCCACCTGCCGGCCCAGGCCCGGGTGGGCCTGCTCCGCCACACCGCCCTTTTTGCCGAAACGCCCGAGAACGTGCTCAGCAGCATCGTGCCCATCATGCAGGAAGTCAGCTTTCTGGCCGGGCACCAGATTTTTGCCAAGGGCGACCTGGGTTCTTCGCTCTACATCGTGTACGAAGGCGAAGTCGGCATCTTCAACGGCCCGCAGCTACTAACCACTTTTCGGGCCGGCGACTTCTTCGGCGAGCTGGCGCTGCTCGATGCCGAGCCCCGCTCGGCCACTGCCGTTGCCCAAGGCGCGGTGCGCGCATTCCGCCTCGACCAAGATGATTTTTACGACGTGATGGAGGAACGTGGCGAGGTGTTGCGCAACATCCTGCGCGTGCTATGCCAGCGCCTGCGCCGGCAGAATGAAGCGTAGGTCATTTAACAGTCATCAATTAACATTTAACAGCTCGCCTAACGCACTCTAAAATTGTGCGTTAGGCGAGCTGTTAAATGTTAATTGATGACTGTTAAATGACCTACGCCAGCACTTCATACGTCATTACCGGCTGCTCTTTGTTCTTGAGCTTCACCTCCCCTACCGGCTGGCACTGAAACGACTCTTTTAGCTGCTCGTATGCGGCTTCGCTCACGATAATCTGGCCGGGCTTGGCGGCAGATTGCAGGCGTTGGCTCACATTCACGGTGTCGCCGATTACGGTGTAGTCCAGGCGTTTGAGGGAAGCGGAGCCGATATTGCCCGATACCATTTCGCCGGTGTTGATGCCGATGCTCACGGCGGGGCGGTAGTCGGTACCGGAGATGGGTTCGTTGGCTTCGGGCAGCAGGCGGGCGCGCACGGCCAGGGCGGCATCCACGGCCCGGTCGAGGTGGTAATCGCCCCGAAATACGGCCATCACGGCATCGCCCATGAACTTATCGACGTAGCCGCCCTGCGCAATTATTTCCTTCACCATCAGGTCGAAGTAGCGATTGAGCAGCCCGACTACCGTGGCGGCGGGCAGCTTTTCGGAGAGCGACGTGAAGCCGCAGATGTCAATGAAAACCACCGTTCCCTCTATCGTTTCGGAGGCCAACAGACGGTTTTCCACATCGGGGCGCGACATGAAGTTGATAACCGTCTCATCGACATACATCTTGAGAATATTATTCTCCTGCATGGCCTTCAGCGTGTCGCGCAGCTGCTGCACCTGCACGATGGTCTTCTCAATCGTAACTTCTAAGTCACTGAAATCAACCGGCTTGCAGACGAAATCAAACGCCCCGCGGTTCATGGCAGCACGCAGGTTGGCCATGTCACCGTAGGCCGATACGATAACAGTTTTAATAATCGGGTTGGTAGCGTGCAGCTCCGTGAGCAGCGTTAGGCCGTCCATCACCGGCATGTTGATGTCGGAGAGCACGATGGCCGTATCGGGATGCTCGGCCACGCGCACCAGGGCTTCCTGGCCATTGGCGGCGAAAACAAACTCGTATTCGCCCTCGCGAATTTTGCGACGAAATTTCTGTTTAACAAGCAGTTCGAGGTCGGCTTCGTCATCCACGACCAGTATTTTCGTTTTCATGTGGGCAGGGCCAGTAGCTTTTCTTTGAGGGCCGCGAAGTCGACGGGCTTGGTCAGGAAATCGTCGGCCCCGAGGGCCAACGCCTGGGTGCGGCTAGCGTCGTCGCCGTAGGCTGTTATCATCATCACGCGGGGCGGCGGCGGGGGCGTGTGCTCGGTGCGCACGCGGCGCAGCAGTTCGAGCCCGCTCATGCCGGGCATGTTGATATCGGAGAGGATAAGCACGACCTCTGAATGGTGGTCATGTAAGTAGTCAAGCGCTTCTTCGCCCGAAAAGGCGAAAGAAAAGCTCAGCGCGCCGCTGCGGATTTCGCGCCGAAAACGCTGCTCAAACAGCGCCTGCACGTCGCTTTCGTCGTCAACAACCAGGATTTTCATCTGTGTAAAGATACTTGTAGGGTACGCTTTGGCTGGCCGCTACACCGGCAACTTAATGGTAAACGTAGTGCCAACGCCCTCCTGCGACGCCATTTCGAGCGCGCCGCCGTGGCCCTGCACCACAATATCATGGCTGAGCGCGAGGCCCAGGCCCGTGCCTTCGCCGCTGGGCTTGGTCGTGAAAAAGGGCTGAAAAATCTTCTGCCGCACGGCCTCCGGGATGCCCGTACCATTGTCTTGCACTACCACCTGCACCTCCCGGTCGCGGTAGGCCGTGCGCACGCTAACCGTGGGCGCGTAGCTGGGCTCGGCGGCCACCTGCTGGCGCTGGCGCACGGCATAGAAAGCGTTGGTGAACAGGTTCAAAAGCACGCGGCCCAAATCCTGGCTTACGGCTTCTACCAGCGGCAGCACCGGGGCAAAGTCCGTCTGCAAAGTCGCGTTGAAGCTCTTGTCCTTGGCCCGCAGCCCGTGGTAGGCCAGGCGCAAGTACTCGTCACAGAGCGCGTTGAGGTCGGTGAGCGTGCGCTCGCCCGTGCTGGCCCGGCTGTGCTCCAGCATCCCCCGCACGATGCTCGCCGCACGATGCCCGTGATGGCTGATTTTCTGGATATTCTGCTTTAAATCGGCTAGCAGCTCGGCCTCCAGTTCGGGGTCGCGCACGGGGCGGGCACGCTCTTCAGCCAGCTCCTGGGCCAGCTCGGTACTAACCTCGGCAAAGTTGTTGACGAAGTTGAGCGGGTTCTGGATTTCGTGGGCAATGCCAGCCGTGAGCTCGCCCAGGCTCGCCATTTTTTCGGCCTGAATCAGCTGATTTTGGGTGCTTTGCAGCTCTTGCAACGTGGTGCGCAGCGCGTCGGTTTGGCGGGCCAGGGCGGCGGTGCGCTGGTTTACCTCGTATTCGAGCGTGTGGTTTTGGCTTTCGATAAGGTGCTGCTCCTGTTCGGCTTCGAGGCGGCGCTTGGCTTCGGCAGCCAGCGTCTTGTGCTGCCCGCGCGCCACGAAAAACAAAATCCCGACCCAACCGAGCAGCAGCCCTTCGAGGTTATTGCTCTCATCGAAGGTGCGCTCAAGGTTGGCATTGGTCAGCCGGGCCAGCAGCGCCACCAGCATATATACGGCGTAGGGCGCCAGCGCCACACTCACCCAAAAGGCGGGGCGGTAGGCCCTGAGCCGCCAGCCCACGGCCGCCCCCAGCGCCAGCGCCGCGCCCCAAAATAGGTCATCGAGCAAGCTAGCTATCGCCCCGCCCAGCAGCAGCCCCGCCACAAAATTGAGCACGGCGGGTTGCCAGGCGCGTACCAGCCAGCGGTCCCAGGTTGGCAGCCGGGTCGGGGTATCCAGGGCCTTGCGCCCCCAATACACCACCCCCAGGCCCATCATAGTTTCGGTAAATGCGCCGCCACTAGCCATGCTATATCTTTTATTATAGGTGAATTAGCTGAGCGTCCGAAATGGTAGCCGCACTGCAAACTCGGTGTAGTC
>Ga0265780_10003041_pt1 | contig 22318 bp, 10 predicted proteins | sample P1T30metagenome_FD_192432 | JGI IMG/M metagenome (GOLD analysis project Ga0265780, IMG submission 192432) | Plant litter microbial communities from East Loma Ridge, Irvine, California - P1 T30 | ecosystem: Environmental > Terrestrial > Plant litter > Unclassified | place: USA: California...
AGACGCGCGAAGCGAAGTTTACGATGTCGCGTAAGTATACACGACGCTTGCATCGCGATCCCGCGCATCTACAGCAGCTCCGGTCTAGTCGAGCATGGCCGGTCGGAAGTCCAGATGTGGCTCCCGGTTCCGAGAGCTCCAGGCCAAAGCCATGCAACCATTATCAACCCAATTATTGGCTCTGGAGGTGATGATTGGTTGTAAAAATATTTTCGTCAATAAAAGACGACATCGGGTGATTGTTGGCGTCTACTTCGCATTAGCGACAACTGCCAGCCGTCCAGTATTTCGGAAAGAGAAACTTCCTGCAGGTGCTAGGGCCGTGCCGCTGTTCTCCTCGTGCATTTACGAATAGTTAGTAGTCTTGAACTGCATGCACGCAGTCGCTTGACCTGAAACGGCCTTCGCCTTCTGCCAACGCAGCCTTGGTAACTGCTTTTGGAACCAGCCTCGAGCACTCGGTGTGCTAACAGAATGACTGCGTGATCTGGTCTTGTAACTGCGGGCTCCGAGACTGGTTTCGAGCTTTGACTGGCAAAGACATCGAGACGGACTCTGGGGCTGAACTCTATCAAGATACAGCGAACCTAGCCCCGGTGACGCCGAACGCAACGGCATGTGGGTCTCGAACTCTCGACACGGATTATGACTCCTTCAGACAGAGTCCCAGCGTGAGGCTGACACGTGAAGATCAATAACCTTGTGAAGGGTTGCGGCGTGCCCTGCTTCTCGCCAAAGTGCGGTTACACCGTTGTGACACTCCTTCTTACGGCATGCTGTCTGTAAGCAGCCTTCCTCGGGACGACCCTCCACATAGCCAAGACCTTCATCGGTCATCAGCAGTAACTTTGACGTCGCTTACCTCAACGTTACGCCATGCTAGGGTCTGGGATCGAATCTGTTCGACCTGGCAAGGCATCTATACCATAGGTCAATATATCCATGTGGCTGACGCCCGCTTCCTGTACCAAGACCAAGTCGACCCGCTATCAGGCTAAAAGCTGACGGCAGCCAAAACGGTCGCCCGTCCACAGTTCACATCCTTGCCATTGCCTTAATGGTCATCCCTGCCCGTTGATTACCGAGATCTAAACAAATGGCAGCGAAGCACGCAAGCGTCGAGGAGTACTTGTGGGTACAACCGAGCTGCAACCAGTGAAGGGGTACCCATGTGCCCGAGCTGCTGCAACCCCTACCTACCACGTTCCCCACATCCTGAAGCGTCGATCGTGTCGGTCGCTTCTACTTGTGGCGAGCTGTGGAAGCGCTCAAGTTGCCATCGCGTGCGTCTCGTACTCCACCGCGTGGTTCGATCTTAGCCACCATCGCATGTCGTCTCATTCCGGTCAGGGTCGACGGAGCTCAGTAATCTCTCAAAGACAGAGCAGCACGGATTTGGCGCAGCGCCTGCAAGCCTCACGCCAGCCGCACGCCATCTGACCGACCTAGAGCGTGCATGTCCGAACCACTTCGCCAGCCGACATCGCCCAAGAGCGCACGCCAAGAACATACTAGGATAGCTCCAAGGGCCATAGCAGACTCGAGGTCGTCCGTGATATCTGACAACCAAAAACCGGTTCCAGTTGCCCGTTGCCGCAACGGCTCGCGACGATCTGTCAGAGAATGACCCGTTCTCTCAGAGCAGGCCGCAATTCCGGATCGTGGCTGACTCTTTGAACACCGAGGAGCCAGTGACCCAATTGCTTGCTCACCGCATTCCGAACTTTGGGTATCCACGTTGATTGTCCAACGTCACCACGCGGCAGACGCAGCCCCCATGGCCCGCAGGGCGCGTACCATGCGCTTTGACATTGTCTCAGTATTCTCCGCATGCGAACTCGTACGGTAGTGCACAGTGCGGCGTGTGGGGTCTTTCTGCCCTTCGTAGATGTTCTCCTTTCTGTTCATCTCGTTAGATGAGCCCCTCAATATGTCGCAGCTTCCATAGAAGCCCTAAAATGTGGAGAAGCACGTTGAGAAGGTGGCGCTCGCCCTGGCCACATGGTGCAGACGTGGAGATGGGGTGGCCAAATTGATTCGGTATTACACGCAGCACTACCGTGAAGGACTGCAGTGTCACCGTGATTTGTCTCCTTATGCCCTGGATTTGCTGTTCCTTTGTACTGGGTCATGCACAGATGTAGCGGAGAGTAGGGAGGGGCTCCGGCGCTGAGGTCTACCTGTAATGAAGGGGGCTTGCAGCGTGCATGTCATATGACTCTCGTGTTGGAATCGTAGAGTTGAGGGCATTCACAACTTCTTAGTTGAGGTGTTAAGGCGGCTTGGACAATCTTGTTCACACCACCACTTGCACAAATATTAGCATGCTGATGACGGTGAATTACGTGTTCACAATCCACTACCATTGATGTGCTCCCCACGCTACAAGATCTTATCATCAGCTGTGAATATCGGATCGGCTCACGAGTCCAAGCCGGGCATCTGACTGTACTGTAGCCGATCATCTTATTCCAGAGTTCAATGCCCTTCTCCGGTCTACATGAGATGGGCATTTGCTTACATGGGCTCAAGCAGCAGGGCGTTTCGGGAGATGCGGACGGTCACTGACCCGGCGAGTTCCAGGCTCCCTAGACGGTTTTGACCAACAACGCGTTCCAACACAGCTCAACAGATCTGGGGTGCATAACAGGGCAATACTCCTTGCATACCTTGATGTAGCTTCGGTGTATGCTCTCCGCACCCTCTGCCTTAGTGACACTTGCCTACGAGGGAAGTGACTTATTCCTATCCAATCGCGTTGATATCCTGAATAGTCTCATGTCTTACCGGTCCGCAGCGGTGTTCCCATACTTCGCAGCTGGCGAACTTTCTGTCGTTATTCTAAGTAGGGCTTTGAACGTGTATGCGATAGATCTTTGGTACTGGTAAAGACACGCCCTCGTGCCGGAGATTATTGACGTTCCACCGGGTAGGGTCGTGGACCGGGAAGCCGAACGCTGGTATACTAAGACGAGGAAGGGCCGCATGGCAAAGCTAAGGTTTGGTAGCGGGAGGGCAAGAACGCATTGGGTGCCCAAGTACCGGCATCGCTCGCCAGGTACCACATGTGGTCTCGCACAACTTTCTGCAAATCCTTGACCTGACCAGGGTCACCTATGTTTGGTATACTCAGTTGAAGCGCTGGCAGCCAAACACTCTTGTCCCCAAGTATCGCCACGCAGCCATGGCATCACATTCTACCTCAACTGGCCAACAGGCTTTGGGTGGCACGGTAGTCAGCACAACAACACGTGCAGCCCACCAACCTCCACGGCCATGATTCAACTCCTCCACTTCCAAATCTAACTAGCGTAGGTGTCATGCTCGAAGCAGTATCTAGTCGTGTTCAGGTCCTTGATCCAGTCGAAAGCCCCGCAGAGGAAGCTTGGGGCTCGCGGAACGCAGGGGTGTACTCTTGAAACATCGAACCTGGCTATAGCATCATGAGACAATGTATTCAATATGTGGTTGGCCCTACACAGTGACCAGAACAAGCGATCATAGTAGCGATTCCACTGACTCGCTGTTGGCACGGCACAGGGCTTGCTCTGTACTTGTGTGATCTCCTAGGTGGCTCTATTTGGCCTGTAAGTTGGTAAAGGGCTGTTAAGTCAGGATTGTTTAGTTGCGTGTATACGCGAGGCGTGGCTATTGCGCTAACTTATTGACTACCCACTATTCTCCACTGTGTACTAGAACCGAAGTAAGGAGACGAAGGGAACTTCCGTACATGTACAGGGCGATATCATGTCTCGGAGTAATTGTACCCGACGCTACAGACAAAAACACGCGAAGGACTTTGCGCTTTTCGAAATATGACGCACAATACTTGAGGAAACATGTGCACCAGGATGGCGTGCATAAAGTTTGGTACCAGAACGCCCTCGCAACGATCGCGCCGCCAGTCCGCACACCAATATCTCAAGGGGCAAACACATTATGGTATAACGCCGAAAACCAGTATACGTGAAATCGTACATCGCACTAATCGTGGGCATCAGCCCTGATGAAGCTAGGCGGCAGCCACATAGCCACTGGCCCGCGCCGGAGGAAAGGAAAGTAACATCGACAAGACGGAAAACATAGTGATGTCAGGGTATAGGGTAATGCTAGTAACGCGCGAAAGGTGAGCCAAGTGGCGGCCCAAAATGATTCCAAATGTACAACGAGTCGCAGTCGAGTGAAAAGAATCCTGACCTCCCCTTAGGGAAGTAACAGGGCGTGTATTGTTGCACTGTTGCGAAAGGCGGTGTTATGGTTCCGGGATGACAAGGGTCGGCCAAGCGAGGCTCAAACGCGGCTCAGAGTGCGAGCCCTGTGCCGTCGCCGCTCCAACGGTAGAGACTCAACATTTCGCGCCGACGCTGTTGCGCAAGTTGGGCGTGTTCGTCCATGCCGCGGCCGCGCACTTGCTGCAAAGCAGAACGCATGACTTTGCGGAAATTTCGCTGCGAGGTGTTAGCATGATTACTGATCTTGGCAGAGCAGTGGGGCCGGCAAAGGTTGAGGTAAGAATGACGGGCTGGTAGCGCCACTTACCTGATATTCGGTATTGAGGGTGACGATGCATGCTTCATGCGCGCGTACTATCACTTCGCATGCTCGCACGATGTTCGGACTTGCATCTCCTTGCAGCTTGTCGGCTATGAGCAGTAGCAGGAAACTCCCTTGCAGGAGGTAGATGCCGAAGAAAAACGGCATGAAGCTTAGGTCCGGATCGTACTCCAGAATCTCATTCAATGCTTCGGCGGCTGATACCGCATGACCAGTTGCATCGACGAAACTTTGCGAAGATATCCAGAGGTCGTTGTCATCAAGTAGCGAGATAGGATCCCATTTACCATTGAGCAGGATGTGAAGCGTGTGCATGAGATGCGTACCATACGCCTCCACAATCTTAGCATGCATCAATGACTCTTGCGCCCTGGACATAGTAGAGTTGACAGACCGCCCGGATGGTGTGTCGGGATGTGATGGTTCGCGTTCAGCGTTGGCCTCGTTCACTGCGCGATTTCGTAGCTCTTGGAGTGACTGCCCATATACCACCAGCTGTTGACTGATCTCGAGCGCGTGGTGATCCCAGTCGGTCTTCGTCCCAAAACGAGGGTGGTTGCGCGCATGATATAGATCGGTAACTTCCCCAAGGATGGTCATCAAAGGAAGGAAAAATCCGAAAATGGAGTGTCCGGTGCACTCAAAGGCAGGCCCTCGAGATCGTCGATGAAGTGTGGAATCTGAAAACGATTGAGCGGAGTCCTCGAAGAATTCGCCAGATTGCCATACGTTATCGTCAAGTGGCTGCAGCAGGCCCGAACATTCGACGTCTAATAAAGACAACGGTCGGTTGTAGCATAACGCTAGGTGGCTGTTGAGCGATCAGCGTGTGTTGGAGGGCAGATCTGATGGATGCGCAAGAACGTCGGCAGAAGTCGAGCAATGCCATGCTGCGAGTGTCACGGTTGACAAAGATCGGATGGCTTACCGATCAACAGTGAACAGCAGCCACCATATACGTCTGCGCTCTTCTCTTTGCTCTTCTGTGAAATCCATGGATGTGTGTTGACTAGTTGGGTATCCTGCGCCCATGTGTTCCGCATCAAGGTCTCCAGGTGCATCTTCGTCATTCGGCTCGGGAGGCGGTGTCACAGGCACTTCCTTGCCAAGTTTAAGCTCCCTAGCCAGTGACCAGGCGGCGTTCCACCAGCGGAGTGATGCAGCCTTGTACTCGCTGGCCGAGATCACTATGGCCAAGTGCATGTAGGTTGCTACGTCGTCAAGGCCTCCTGGTGCTCCCGCTGTTTGTAATAGTGTTAGTGAAGGAAACTACGCAAAACTGAACATGGGTTGGTAACTTACGCAAACCAATGTCGGAATCTTGTGCGGGCATACCAAAACCACCCATGGTGACACCATTGATCGGCCCGACGCCGTTAAAAGCCGTCGGACTGGCATCGGGACCACCTGGATGTTGATGCACAAGAGGCTTCAAGAGACTGATGGTTAGGTTGATGAGTTTCTCCGATAATTGGCTCCGCGCAGATGGCGATGAGGAAAGATATGGAGATTCGCTTGTCAAGCAGCCAATCCAGAGCATACTTGCCAGCAGTGCTGGACTGCACACGCGGGGGTTGTTGGTGCGGAGGAAAGAGCGCTTTCGGAAGACGTAGCCTAGTACGTAAGGGGAGACTGGTTGCATAAACGCAGTTGATGAACTCTGGAAATAGAGCTCTAGTAAGTCGCAAGCTAGTGAAATCGGCATGACATTTGCGAGATGTGGTACTAACGGCTGCAGAACAGGGTATCTCAACTGCTGAGAGGGATTCTGATGTTGTGCGCCAGAGTACATCGTTGTAGAAGGTGAAGGCAGCATCCAACCAGGCGATCCATCAACTGGTGATTGAGGCATGTAACCCATGTTGGATGCCTCTTCGGGCATCCTGAAGGTATTCGTGGGTGCTTGTGTATGTGCGCTTTGTGGGCTCATCATACTGTAGGGGCTGTCGGAGTACTCCATCCCATGGCCGTGCGAAGGTACAACGGGCTGCATTCCAGGCTGCATCATTTGGAGTGGTGACTGATAGGTAAGGCTCCGGTGGTACTCCTCCATCGACGTGTACTCGGGCATGGGGTTGTGCATAGACAGCCCTTGAGTCTGTAATCGGGGCGGCTGCATGGGATGCATGGATTGCATGCCCTCAGTCATTTGATGGTGCATATCAGATTCTGGCATAGTGTCGATTGCACCCATGCTCATCGTCCTGTTCTGATACATCGACGCGGTATCCATCTCGGGCCGTGTTGTCGCAATACTGGCCGATCGACCAGGTAGCTCAGGCAGAGAGCGTTGGCCTTCAGGAAGCTTGGGACTATTGCCGTGAACAGACTCGGTAGCTTTCTCCGACGATTGCGGGGTGCTGGAATCCTCTGACTTCGGCGCACCAGTGCCTCCTGCGGCGGTCGCAGCCTGCTGTTGGGCAAGATCCTTCCGCGATGCCTTTCCGCGTTTCTTGCGCTCACGTATGTACTCGCACGTCAATCCAAATTCTGACACTGTGTTAGCCAAGCTGTCAGAGGGGTAGTACATGGGTGATGGAAAGCGAACGGCAGTTTAGCCCCGTAGCTAAGAGCCTCTAGCAGACGCTACAAAAGTAACTTTTGATCGCCTAGGTAGATGGTTCTCATCTCGGTTCATCCGTTGCCGAGCTCTCCCACAACATCAAAACGTACCTATGCAATGCGCACACTACTCATACCGTTAGCATATTGATTTAGAAATCCAGAGCCTGGGAAAGGACCTACAGATTGTCTACCATCGCACTTCGTTCGCAACTGGTTACACTGATCACAGGCTCGGCTGATCCTGCGTCGCACTGGTCCAGACGTTGAGTTACCTCGTCCCGACCGCTCATGGAGCATCTCTCGCTGGTGTCGAGGCGCTATAGGACCACTGGCGTACGGTAACCGATGAGGCTTGACAAGTCCTTTTCCGTTTGGCAGCACATGCCGGTTCTGATGAAATTGTAGGGCTGCGTATTGTGATGTGTGCGCGAGGTTGTCGAGTGGTGACTGCCCCATGTGCTGGGCAGCGAGATGATGATGTTGATGTTCGACCATGTTCGGCGCGGGGAGGTGGCTGAACGCCGAGGGGTATTGATGGAGATTCGTGGAAAGCATAACTGCGTTCTAGCGTCCGTCTCCACTACAATTCCACCACTCGAGGATAGATCGGGAAGTGTCAGTTACGCAGGAAGTGACGGTAAAGTCGGAGTTCAGATTGTCCAAGGGGTGGCGAAGGGCGACGAGCTGGCAACAAGGCTGAGAGACGTCAGCACAGGGCTGGAATTTCAAGGTTATGTCGTCGAGGGACGTCAAAAAGATATGCAGGTCAGTTGTCTCAAGGCCGTCTTTTGACCACTGCTGTGCGCCTGGGGTACCATATAGCACTCGGTTGTTAGGTACTGTCTCGGCCTCAAAGCTCAACCTTAGTGGACGCAGTGGGCTATAACACAGAACTGTCCAGTGCCTGAGGTGCAGGGTGAGGATACCGAATCGGCATGGACAGCCAGGTCCTTTCTCCGGGACCAGCTGCATCGCGCGTTAGAGACGTCTCTGGCCACATGCTGCAAACGAGATGGGCAACAGGGCACGCATGTTCGTGGGTGCGTGCGCCTTCGAGTCTAACTCGCCTTCCGTTCCTCCATCTCTAGTTCGAGCAATTCACCCCTGCGCGGCCAGGGCTTTGCTGCACACCAACATTCCACGTTGAGCACAGTCCACGAACGCCGCTGGATCTTCGTTGCCGCGGACTTTTACGGCTACATCCCAGAGGCATCGCCGCAGGTTAGACTCGTAATCAAAAACCATATTGGTTGATCGGTGCCATCCCGACCCTATATGGCGCCGTGTTAAGAAAGGCGGCGTACCGATGCCGGCTCAACAAGTACCTTGGGGTACCTGCCCGTGCCCAGGACCCACCTGCTACCACACCTTCGCCCGTTTCCCGTTGCTGAGCGATCAGAACAGGGTGCCAGGGCCATGATTGGCGACCGCCGCCCGTGCAGCAGTGCGTTAGCAGGCGAGCCGCTGACAGCACGGGACCTGGCAGTCTCCATCGCCTAGACTCCCTTCTACGCGACCATCGCGGGACAGCCATTTCCTAGTCGCAGCCCCAATACGCGTCCCCTGGCTCGCGATGCATCCTGACATCCAGCGCTACCCGCTGTCCTGCCGGTCATCTGCACCCCAGCGAATAATCCGAAATCTGTTGGGGCCTGCGCTGATCACCTTCCCTCCTTTCATAAACCGGTCGCCATAGGGAGACATGAATTACGCGAAACCAGAGAACGCGGAGATGCACTTCAGACGCTTGAAACGTTGGATTTTCCATTTCCCACTTTCCAGCTGTGACGAAAGAATTGATGACTAGATCATCACGCGAAAGGTTCGCTTACGTCGCCGCTGGCTACCCAGACAGTCTTCGCATGACAGTCTATCCTCATTCACTTCGGTAATGCATATTATGTATCTCTCCATAAACTTGAACGAGCCAGGTTTACCACCTGCAGCACGCAGATATACACCTGCCAAGACAAAGCTGGAGTCGACCTGGTGTGCACAATTTTCTCGTCTATAACACGTTGTGTTATAACATTACACGCGGAAAAACCTGGCATGTACAACGGCTCTCCGAAGCGAGTGGCGCCAGCGATGCTAAAAACGTGTGCTATGCGCCGATTGCTCCCACGGTACGGCCTACTCCGCCCTAGTTGTTAGCTAGAGCGGGTGTCTATAGTTTGGTAACGAGGGCGTTCTGCTACAGCGAGACTGCGTTGAACCTGACTAGCTCACCCACAGCTGCCTGTACGATGTCTCGTGGTCAACATCCAGCTGAAAGATCTCCACAATCGTCACTGGGCGACAACGCTTGCTGATTAGGCATCCCCTCTCTGCTCTACAACGCTACGGAGCCAGCGGATCGCTCCGCATTCCAAATATGTGCCGCTCTTCATGGTGGCTTAGAAGCGTTTTATTGAAGACTTGGCCTGCATTCATCCTGGACGAAGTAAGCTCTTTCAGTCAAGGTCCAAGTCGAAATCAAGGTTCTCGTTACTAGGTCGGATCCGGAACCTAGTGAGTCTGCATGTAGCAACTAGAATAGCTCAGGGGACTTTCACCATGATTGTTGTAGTCTCTGCAACGTTGCGAATACCAGATCAGCCACCGAACATGAGGCAATTCGCATGTGCAGCCAAGCAATATAGGACGACCGTCGTTCACAAAGCTTCTCCTGCCCACTAATAGCCAGGAAATGGTATTATACTTGGGGCTCAGCAGAACGAGGGTTTGACAGCTCATCAACTACCGATCGAAATATGCCTGCTCGTTTCCATAATTTTAATGAAGGCCAGGTGATCAGCCCTGATGATTTACGGTGTATTGGGCTCATCGTGTCTAATAGGTGGTATGCTGTGGGTCTTATGACAAACCGCTATAAGTGTCGCGTACCCGCCTGGTGTGAGGAAACCGGTCCGGCGCCCAGTCTGTATCTACAAAGACCTGAAGCAAATGTATTGGATCATTCAAATACTGCTTCCAGCCGCCTTGTAATTCCAGGGACAGATTGAAGGGCCAAGGCGCGACAGTGATCAAAAGGCCAAGCTGTTACAAACGGTCATGAAGGCAGTGCATATTAGTGGATTGCAAGTCCCAAACTTCGACTTAGCTCTATTGTCGACTTCATGTTAGACACTGTCAGCCAACGTTAGTATTGCCGGCATCGTGTACATCGTCGGATCGTTTTTTCGCTGTCGCTTTGACATCCAGGGCGGAAGAAGGGTCCAGGTGGCTTGGATAGTGGCAACCTAGAAGTGACTCAACAAAGTCCAGATCTTCGTGCTGACAGCCTTCTCATCGAAAGTCCGGATCGACATCCGCGGATTATCTGGAGGGGCGTAGGTTGGCAAGTTACAGGGAAGAGTGGAGAGCCCTATCATGTTCCCCACTGTAAGTCTGTGCCCCAACACCGAGTCACTGGACGATACTCTGTAAGGGACTATCCAGCCTGAGCTCAGTACCCTCGTTCCTGTAGGCTACCATACACATGCAGTCTGGAGCAGGAAGGGTACATACGCAAGGAACGACGGCTCCCCAGCTCCGAATTGGGCTGGCTTTGGTGACATCTAGATATTGCATGCGCCGCTCTTGACGCCGCCTCCGCATGCAACGCGTGGAGTTGATTGATGAGCGCAAGCGAGGGCCGGCCATGCCGCCAAGCTACGCACCGTTAGTAGAACCATGTACGACCTATGATCTTCTGCAGTCCATGCTGACGCTCAAAGTTGGAGCCAAACTCGCCACCACTGCTGGCGAGCCCAGAACGGTCAGGACACTCCCAGTGTCAGTTCAACTTTCGATACGGAATGGAACCTCGCGTCACTTGCATGGGCCTTTAGGGTGAACTCTGTCGAGCAGATGTGCTGTTTACCAGAATTAGGATGGGGTGGTGGCTCTTCTCTTACATCTCCCCGGCTGCTTTCTCCTGCGAAGGTCTGACCACAGTAGAATGATGAAAGATGGAAGGTGGAGGTAATTAGTCAAGATGAGTCGTGAAGGCGCAGGTAACGGCATCCCTGGCCCGGAAGGGCAGCATACCTAGGTGCCACAGTCTTGCAAGTCGCTCGGGACGCTACGTGGTGGGTGCGGAATCGGCTCTGTAGACCTTGCCTCCAGCGAGAGGATACCGCCGGTACACCTGCCGAAGTCTCGTAGCTCTTATCTCCACACTGCGCGGGTGGCACTCTCATCATTTGACAATGTTAGCGAATCGGCGACGCCGCACCAATATGCTGTTCTCTTCAAGTAATGAGGGCGCGGCGGCCATCGAATATGATTGCACTGTATCGAACGGCACACGGCGCTGCCTGATCGCTTCCGTACACATCGGCTACATGTTAGTGAGGTGATCAGAAAAGGCCCGAATTTGCACTATCTGCACTCCAGTATTTCGACTTCAGCTATGAACACACCCGATCGCACAAGATAGGAGGTCCACGTGCGATTGAATATTACCAGGCTCGCGTGGATAGCGTCGGCGCGTCGATGCTGGCGACCAACGCGACGAATTAATGTTGTTCGACGCGTCTTTCGAGCATCTCGCGCGTCGAGCATGCTTCATAGTGATGTTGTATGTTCAAGTTGAGTTTCTGGAGAGTATGCCATGGTGTTCGTCGATAGCGGACAACCAAGTCCGTTATTCGGCGTGAAGCCATGAGAGGCCTCCACTATAATGGGACGTGCACAGGCTAGCGTTAGCGCTGTCATACGTCATCTCCGATGCGACTGCGGGCAAAGCCTCAACTCAAAATTAACTGCTCCCAAGACGCCACTGAATCGACACGCCGTGCGTCTCCATCTCAATTTATCCAAATAAACTACATACCAGACACACGCCATCATGTCGCTGGAGAAGATCACGACCATCTCTCCCATTACGAACAAGCCAGTTGTCACGCGCAATGGCCTTTCAGATGCAGACCTCCAATCTTTGCCTGAAACAGCCGCCACTGCGTTCGAGTCCTATCGACGCACATCGCTCGCTGAAAGGAAAGAGATTGTCAAGAAAGCTCTGAAATTGCTCAATGACCGCCAGGATGTGCTGGGCAAGGAGATCACTGAGCAGATGGGCCGTCCTATCGCGTACACTGCCAAAGAAGTTACTACAGCGGTGATGCGCGGCGAATATCTACTAAAGATTAGTGACGAGACACTTCAAGATACTCCAGGCGAGGCGGAGAAAGGTTTCAAGCGCTACATCAAGAAAGTCCCGCTTGGGCCCGTCTTGATCTTGTTTCCATGGAACGTGCGTGCAGGCCATAAGCTATTTTTGGTCGGCACATGCTGACTTACCTGCAGTACCCGTATCTGACCCTCATCAACTCGCTAGTACCTGCCCTGCTCGCCGGCAACTCGGTCATCCTGAAGCCATCCCCACAAACGCCTACCAGTGCCGAGCAGATCCAGGAGATTTTCAAGGAAGCCGGATTGCCTGATGGTGTACTTCAAATCTTCCACAGCGGCTCCATCGTCCAGATTGAGTCGATCGCACGCTCGCCCAAGATCCAGCTAGTTTGCTTCACTGGATCGGTGGCCAATGGTCTTGCGGTTCAGCAGGCTGCGAATGACCGCGTACCGCTACGAGTGGGTCTTGAGCTTGGAGGCAAAGATCCTGCATATGTACGCTCCGATGTTGACGTCAAATGGGCCGCGGAAGAACTTGTAGACGGCGCTGTCTTCAACTCTGGCCAGAGTTGCTGCAGTGTTGAGAGGGTATACGTCGATGAAAAGATACATGATGAATTCGTATCAGCGCTTCAAGACGTACTCAGCGGATACAAGCTTGGCGATCCATTCGACAAGAGCACACATGTTGGCCCAGTAGTCTCAAAGCGATCAGCAGAGACTATCCAGTCGCACGTTAAGGATGCTCTGGAGAAGGGTGCCAAGGACGCTACCCCAGACAACGCCAGTTTCAAGAACCCACCTGCAGATGGCAACTATGTGGCTCCGACACTCTTGACGAATGTCACGCATGACATGACCGTAATGACAGAGGAAACTTTCGGTCCTGTTATCCCGGTCATGAAGGTCAAGAATGACGCAGAAGCAATCAAATTGATGAACGACAGCCAATTCGGACTTACGGCTAGCATATGGACCAAAGATGTGAACAAGGGTCACGAGCTTGCCGATGACGTCGAGGCCGGCACAGTCTTCGTAAACCGATGCGACTACCCCGCACCAGTAAGTTATTCTAGGACTACACAGGACACTTTACTAACCGACTCAGGATCTGGCGTGGGTTGGGTGGAAGGACTCTGGGCGAGGCCAGACACTGAGCAAGTTCGGCTTCGATCAGTTCGTCAAGCTCAAGAGCTACCACGTCAAGGACTACCCGAAATAGATGACTTGACACGGAGAAGTCAAGCATTACCAAAATGTTGAAGGCTTGATCTCCTTGCGAGAGATGATCAATGGTATCCTAGTACAGACCAGAAAGATCCTACACAATGAAGGCTGCTCAAGTTCAGTTCACACGCCGTCGGCGATTCTTAAACATGTATAACATTGTCGACCCCAATTTTAGTAACACAAGGTTTACTTAAGTACCACTTGATGCTGCTAGAATACTGTTAACACATATCGTATCCGATCGTATGAACACGCCTCCCGGGTTTGTTTCGAATGCCACAGATGTTTGGGTGCCCACTAGCGCCTTTCTAGTGCTATGAAACGTCGTGTAGAAATGAACTTCTCCTAGCAAGTGGAAACTTCTGGCCTCAAAGACGTTATCCACCTCCAGCAGATGGTGGTGTAGAGTTTGCAAAACTGTACAACACTCGCAAGTCTGATGCTAATAACCAGCTTCATGATCGCAGTCTCATTCAATCTCTTGTTTCCAAATGCGACGCTTCTCGCCGTAAGGCTTTCTGCTTACAATTCACATATAAGTTCTTTGTTCACGTGTTTGAGACGCACGAGCTATCAAGCTCGCCCAGCTCCTTACATTCCGCGGCGCCCACTCCCGCTCTTACATCCCCAACGAAAGCAAAGGAATGTCAGCATCGGAACAATGAGGGCGAATTCGTAAGGGATGGCCGAGCGCCATGACAACGCCTGAAGAAGGCAGACTTGGTGCCACACTCTCAGTCCTTCGCTCACGCTTATCTAGTATTTACCTACTAGCATCTATCGAGCATCTTCCTATGCGAACTAGATTTCGCGATCCTGCCGCTTTTGGCCTATTTCCTGGCCTCTGTCTCGTTACTGTAAACTCTTTTCTCACCCAATTGTTTCAAACGCCGCCGTCTTTGTAAGATCGCTGCATGTACCATATTCCTTTCGATTGCCAACGAGATATCGCGCATCAAACCACACGTCTCCGAAGCCCACCAAACCACGCATCTTCGAGCTCACACAATGGCATTCAATCGCGTCATTCTAAGATTAAAACGAACACTACTTTGCGATAGACGCGAGCAGAAGCCCAATCTAGACAATATGGATATCGTACGTACCACAATCAGCTTCTCCCTCCTACACGCGCCGTTAACAAATACCAAAGGGAGGACCAACAGATGTCCGCGTAATCGACGTCTCAGACTTCTTACCAGGTCTTACCTACCACGAGCGCAAACAAATCCGAGAAGAAGCGTCTAGCGGCGCGCTTCGCCTTCAAAGCCTTCAATCGCATCCACCACTGTCGTTTCCGGAAACGTCTCTCAACGGCTCGCATTCGCGCTTGCAGTCTCCCGCGACTGACCCCGTTCAATCTGCTTCCACCGAGGCTGACGCCATCTCCTCGCATTACCCATCTTCCGACGTGTTTCCGGAAGCCGACTCTGTGATAGCACACGCGACGACTCTCGATGCGGGCCCGGGAGCGGAATTCAGCAGTGCTTCTGCAATATCAGAAGACGAGCACAGTGCAGATGTAGTGCGCATGAAGGATGTCGAGAATGACGAACGGCGATATAGCAGCGACGCCAGTTCTCCTCGGTCTTCTCCCCAGATAGACGCAGAAGATAAGAAGCATCGTGTGGGTCCAACACATGTGTTGACTCTGGATAAGGAGGAGAGGGACGCAGACAAAGATTTGTCTGCCACTGGGCGAGGTGGAAAAGACGTGGAAGTTGAGCAAATACATGACAATCATATCGTGGGGAACAGCTATATCACCGGGGAGACAAAAGTGCTTGTTGCATGCTGAAAACATGGAGAAGACGCAATGAAGACATCACAAGATGTCAACGCGTGCGAGTTGCATGCGTAGGAACATGGCAACATAAACGTAGGACACCACCACGGAATGGATAAACAGGTAACGGGAGAGGCAAGATGTCTAAATCGCACATAGAACAAAAGTCATTTCATCGTCACCAAATTTCTTTCATCGCATGTGGGTTGTTTCACGAGAGCCCGATAGGAGTTTTTGATAATATATTGTTCTAGATTCGGATAGCTTCGATGATGACATGCTGAAGATCGCCGTCCAAGCTATCAAGCTTGTGATGCCACGAAATGAGAAACGCCAGATACACACTGTCCATGTACCATATGCTGGTGGGTATCGATGATATGCCTTTTCCGTTGAACGCCGAAAGCATGCTGAAACGATTTTGAACAAAAGGAAGTGTCCGATGCGCGTGGCATAGCCGACGATGCTGATGTGCTTGTTGAGATAATGGAGTATTGGTTCCGCCGTATCAAATGTATGTTCTCGCAGGCAATCGGTGGCTGTCCGATCAGGGCTGCTAGTCTGAGTCGCCGTCGCCATCCGGTGTGCGAGAATTCCTCTTCTTCTTGGATCCAGCAGGCCTGCCCCTTGCCTTCTTTGGTGTGTTGCCTAAGCTGACATTGCTCTTCCTCTTCCTGCCACGACCACTGGTAGGGAATGGCGTACCGTCTTCGCCAGTCTCGGTTGGGGTCTCATACCCTGCACCAAGTGCATCGTCTCCTTCGGCGTCAATGAAGGTCTCGCGATCAACATCCAGTAAATCTGCAAAGTCATAACATTGTTTCACCATGCTCTCGCGGCTATCTAGAGCGCGCATGATCGTTTCGAAGCGTTCCCAAATTTCCTTACCAGTGACGAGGTTGTTACGATGCGCAGGCTTGATGTGATCCTTTTGCGGAATGGGCGCGTTGCTCTTCATGGAGTAGCATTTTCGAACAAAAGTGCGAGTTTCCCACACCATCTGCAGGATCATACAAGCTGCGGTGATCTGACGAAGTCTGTCGTTGCTGATTGTTGGAGTAGCAGGTTGAGGTGCTGTCGGAACTGCCGCTGGTAGCATTGATGGAAATCCGTTTGCACCACTAGCTTCCAACATTTGTTGTTGGAACATATCTTGAGGCTGAGCTTGCACTGAATTCGCGTCTTGCTTTGGAAGTTCATCCGCGATGATAACTCCTATAGCGGGCCCTGTGGTGTTCAGGACCATCGCTTCAACTGCATGAAGGAACACAGCAAGCTCTTCCAGGTGAGGGAAGTCGAGCAAAGCCAGATTCTCCAGACAGAAGCGCGCGTACAAGACAGCCTCCGGTATAGTGCCACTCATATCCAGCTTTGAAAAGTCGAAGTCCACTTGTTTGCAAAAGTTATTGATGAACTTTTTGAGACTGGCTTTCTTGCCCGTCTTCAATGCCTCAAACAACTTCGCGAGCTTCGGAGTGTGTGTAGCTTCGACCATGCCATGAGGATCAGCGAACATGTTTAGTTGATACTTGAAAGCCATGTGGATGGCCTGCATGTACTCCTTTTCCAGATACGACTCTTGCTTCTCGTGAATGCGTCTATGTTCGTCGGCTGCAACTCGAGCCAGGCTTGACCAAGGCGAGGTCGCAAGAGCGACAAGCGCAGCACCACACTCCTTTGGATGAACAAGACCTTGGCGACTGATGCTAGCGATGATATCTGTGGCAACGACGGCAGACTCATTTTTGTTCTCCAATGCAGCTTTCACGAAATATTCTAAGAACTTCTGCGCCAGATGCAGCGTGGCATGATCGTTTCCGGTAGCCGTAAAAGACGTTTCCAAGCGCGCCGAGCCATTAGCAGCTCCTTTGCCGGTTGCAATTTGCGCACCAGTTTCCGAGCGCCGCTCAGCGACAGTGAAGAATTGCCTGAAGAATAACAGTGCGATGTGCTTCAGGGTGTCGTTTCCTTCGTTAACAAAGACAAGCTTGACCACCTTCTCCACTTCACTGCGCATGAAGTGCTCTGGCGACTGCTGGCATATGCCACCCATACTCTGCAGGGCTTGCTCGCGAATCTTCGGCTCCCAAATCTGCATGGTGAAAGGTCGGACCGTGTCTAATAGGAATAGAGATGGGGGAGGTGGATTCTTCTGGTTCAACATCGGCTCCAGGTGCTTCTTCAGAGATTCTTTTCCGTCGTGCTTGTTAAGGGACGCGCGGAGCTTGTTGTTGAACGATTCGACCTGTTGATCCAGGCTGCAAACTTGACCAAAAGCACCAATCAGAATTAGATAGGACATGATGGTATCAGCCTTCTGGGCTGCCTGCTCTTTGGTTAAGTCCAAAAGTGGCCTAAGGTTGCATATGACAGAGCAGATTGTGGCAAAAATCTTGTCAGTATCCATGCCCGGCATCTCGCTGATAGCCCACAAGCAGTGAATGACGTCAAGAAGAGTTTCTCTACTTGTAGGCCATCCCATCGATGCACATTTAGCCAGTTTAGGAACGTTGCGCTGAAGACTTGCTCGAATTTCTTCTGCGAAAGCATGCTGAAGTGGGGGAAGTGTCGGCAACACATGCCGAAATATAACGACCGTTGGCCGCACGAGGGCCACGTCATCCATGGTGGCGATGGTCTTGATGTATAGCTTCAGATGCCGCAGATGGTCGAGCGTGAACAGGGTCGGTTCGATCTTCGCGAAAACACTAAGGGTGTTCATAACGCGAGCTTGAGACTTGATATCCGTACCGCTTCCGGGAGCAATGGCTTCGTCTACCAAGTCGACAACCAGCTGTGCGCAAATCTTTCGGTTAGAAGCCGGACCCTTCGCTTCAGGTGACAGACAATGAGCGAAAAACTTCTCGAAAGCTTCCAAATGTACAGCGCTTTGCTCGATAGAGTCCAAGAGTTCTACCATGAAGGCTGCTCGTTGAGCACGGTTGAGCCTGTGCATACTGTCGTCGGTCTTGACATTGTTATTAGCTGCCGTCAACCATATCTCCTCGAGGACGTTGCGACCCAGCTCGGAAATTGCACTCTCACTATCCTGCGAAGGGAGGAGTAGAGGAGCGGCAATCTTGAGCCTATTATCATTTGAAGTGGAGCGGAGATAGATCTCTTTGAGTAGCTTGATGGCCTTCTTCTTGGGGCCGTTTGAGGGATCTGTGGTCATCTCCAGAATTTGTGGCAGCACATGGCGCTCGAGAGATGGTTCTTTGGCCAAGCAGTTCGACAGGAGCGAAAGCGTCGCCTCTCGGACCATCGGTGAACTGTCTCTAAGTGATGGGATCATGTTGATGACATGTCCTTCGGAGATGACCCGAGGATCTTTGTCCAGCAGTTGTTGCAATCCTGCTGTTCCTCTCGTCCGAAGCTTCGAAGAGCTCTTGTCCCGGGCGTATGCCTGCATATAGTTGACGATCTGCGAAAGGTACCTGCACACCTGGCTTTGTAAAGTGATGACGCCCGCGGCGAGTTTGCTCTGATCATCTGACACAGATTGGAATTTGCTATCAAGCACCGTCAGCTGGGGAACGAGCCTAAACAAGTTGGAAAACTTACTACTTCTGACTGAGCCACTTGGGGTCTGGAATCATGCTTTCCAGACAATGCTGAACAGTTTGTATTGCTTGCGGCCTGTGATCTGTATTTCCTTCTGGAACTGTTGGAAAGGTCTTAACGACAGCTGCCAGCCACGAGCTGATATGACAGCCAGTCGCTGCCTGCAGATGCGGGTCTTCCTGGGAGGGGCGTAAATCGAGATAATCGACCAGTGATTCGAGAACCATGCGGTACGGGCCATCGAAAGCTAGCAGATCCACATCATTGACCCTCTCTTTGACGTCTTCGCTCATAGCGTCATTCACAAGACGATCTAGTCTTGACGACAAATCCGACTGCGAAATGTCCAGCCTTTGCTTCATCTTCTTGAGTTGGTCTCTGAAATCAATCACGCCACAACCGATCCTCGCCATTGTTGTGAGTGCCATGTCTTTGTCGACCACAGAGTGTTTATTTGCTGAGTCGTCCTTGAGTATGTTGACCATACGAACCAAGAGGCTCTGCAAAAGTATGACAGCAGCCGGCCACTGGGGAGAACCAAGGACGTTACAAAAGTCGTCGATGAATAAGTCCAGAAGGTTGCGGAATGGCTTATCGCCTGATTTGGAAGTATTCGAGGCTTTGTCGCACAGTTGGGTTACAATATACATTGCCGTGCTGGTAGCTTCCACCGTCAAGTCTTGAGCAATCACTGCCGGCGTCCGGCCGGCGCCTCTCTTTGGGGCTTTCGAAGGTGCTTGGCCAGGCTCGTAATCGCTGGTATCGTCTTCAATCATGCCGCCAGCTGCGTCTCCGCCTTGTGACGCAAGACGAGTGCTCGGATTCGTTGCGACTACTTGGACAAATCGCATGAAAAGTGCAGATATCGTCATAATCGGGACTTCACGAGCCGACAAGAATTGCCTCGCGCTCGCTTTTTTGTCGGGCAGCTTCTCCAGGTTGCCTAGAATACCATTTAGAATCGACTGCCGTTGGCTTGGGTATCGAGCGAAAATCTGGGCAAGAACATCCATGACTTTCTGGCGGAAATGCTCGAACTTCTTGATACTAAACACCGAATCCTTCTCGTTCTCGCTATTCTGCTCAACGAGCAGTTCCAACGTCAGATACTCTAAAGTATTGAGTGCCCGGTCCGGCAGGTTGTATTTGCCCATCAGCGTAGCAAAGCGGGTAAGGACTGCTCCACACAGTCGCAGCACCATCTGCAGATCTGGCCTATGAGCCGATGCTGCAGTAAAAAGGTCTTGAGCCTCCCCAGACCGCCGAGATTGAACGACAGGCACAATGCAGGCATTCTTGATTAGCTTCGTGAGATCAACAATAGAATCGATAATGTCCTCTCGTCGCATCCGATAGTCGTCACGACCCTCGATCATGGTTTCCAGCAGGAGCTTGGATGACTTGAGCGCGAGCTTGGCTGTTGTAATGCTCTCGGTAAGCTCCGGGGTAGTCTCATCCTGTGGAAAGAGCCCATTCTTAGTTGCACACACGACAGCGGGGTGTAGTAGTGATTGTATCTCCATGGCAAGGTCCACAGGAAGCGCATTGAAGCGGCCGAGACTGACAACACCGGACATCTTCTCTGAAAGAGCCTCCATTGAGCGGGGTTTGAGAACGTTGAACTCGCCGTCAGGAGTTGGGATTCTGGTGAAGTGCAGTGAGCCGTCAAGATCATCTTTGTCTTCGCTCAGACTGGCGACTAGAGAGTTGAGAATCTCAATCTTCCCGTCAGCGATCTCTCGTTCGTGGGGTCTCAAGACTGCAACGCCGCTCTCGGCTCTGTTGTCCTCCTTCCTTTGTGACAAGCTTCCAATCTCGATGTTGTCGATGTACTTGTAGTCGGCGCGTGGAACCGCTTTTGGCTTTATCATAACGGCCGGACCAGGAGGCCGCACTGGCGTGCTGCTGGGAGCCGACGAAAGAGCGCTTGACGAGAAGGGTAAATCTATGTTTTGCGTGAAGGCATGGCCGTTGGAGGTGGCCTGGGGCGGTGTGGGCGCTGGGCGCGGCAGTTGTGGAGGTTCAGCTTTTCGGGAAGGTGCCGACTCTGATCGAGGCTGTTCGGGTGCTTTGACATTCGGTGCTGTCCTTGTTAGTGGTTGCACCGGGAAAGTGACAAAGAGGCCTACCCGTATATGCCACATCCGTCTGGTCGTAAAGCCTGCGCGCGAAGGGGCTCAGATCAGAGATAGCGCTGCGAGTATCTCCGTTGGTGTTCTTGACGGGACTGTCCGGCGGGGGCGTTGGTAGTTGCGGCATGGGCTTGAAGTGACTGTGGGTGTTAGACAATACTTCCAGGTACGGCAAGAGCGTAGACCCACTACTCTGGCAGACTATCGCGGAGTAGGAGGTTGCGAAGCTGGTTGAGGGTATCATGCAGATGCTGGGCGGTGGACTGGCCTTGGATCTCGGCGTTCAAGATTCCGACAGCCTTCTTCGCGGCTTTTTGTTGCTCGGGGTTTAGGGTAGAGGGTGGCGTAGGAGGCTCGGCGGTTGGGAAGGGTATGATTTCTGGTGGTTATTAGCCAGGTGAGAGAAAAGCGCTTGGGCAAAGGGCGCAAGTGAAGTAGAGCGACGCACCGGGCGAGAAGGGGATGATGGAGGTAAAGGGCGAATACGGAAGGGCCTCATCCACTGTGGGCGGAGGCCTTCTGAACGGGAGCGCGCCTCCGTTGGCATGATGCCAGTCGCCATTCATTGCCGCTTGTGGTGTTGAGCACTTGCGGACAGGCGCAGTCGAGGTGTGGTGGTAGACTTGGATTGGACGGGTTGGGCATGCAGCTATATCATCGTGCGTGCGCGCATGCTATGCTCCGGTAGCTGGACAGTCGCTGCCTGGTAGACTGATGGTAGCAAACTTGTTGTAAAAGTACCATGCGATGCGACCGGGAGCATGAATGCATGTGGTGGTGCACGACATTCAGACGCGTTCTCACCGCCTGCCATTCCCGTCCTAGCTTGGCTGCAGCCGCGGAAGTCGCGATTCCCTGTAACTTTTTTCCTCAACTCCAACACCAATCACCCGCACCAAGACGATAAATCGATAAATCACCCACCATGTCTGCTATTGGTAGTCTTGTCTTTTGCACCGACTGCGGAAATCTCCTCGACGGATCTGCCGGCAAGCAAAATGTCATCTTGACCTGCGCGGCATGCGGAGCGCAATGTAAAGGTATGCGCCGTCTATGTTGCGCATGCAGAAGAGTAGAAGATTTAACCGACCGCAGATACATCGTCCAAGACTGTCGTCACAGTTTCGAAGCCAACCGCTTTCCCGTCGTCGCTGCGCGCAAAGAGATCCGAGGTTCAGACCATATCCGAAGAGGACGTTCAGACGAGCAGCGTCATCAATCATCCATGCGAGAAATGCGGAAGAGAGGAAGTGCGATACTACACACAACAACTGCGAAGCGCAGATGAAGGAAGTACTGTCTTCTACGAGTGCGACTGCGGTCACAAGTACGTTCAATCGTCCATGTCAAGAGCTGAGCTTATGCTAAT
>Ga0265780_10003042_pt1 | contig 22311 bp, 28 predicted proteins | sample P1T30metagenome_FD_192432 | JGI IMG/M metagenome (GOLD analysis project Ga0265780, IMG submission 192432) | Plant litter microbial communities from East Loma Ridge, Irvine, California - P1 T30 | ecosystem: Environmental > Terrestrial > Plant litter > Unclassified | place: USA: California...
GTGTAGAGCAGCCAGCAAGTGACCGAGAGACTGTTCATCAGCCCCGCACCGTGCCGACCAGAGATGACTTACATCTTGATATGGTTCTGCTTCCTGACCTTCTGACAAGATTGGACATAGTGGATCGTTCAATGCTTTACCACCACGTCGACCTAGGATAGCGGCTTCGAGACTGCTGAAGATGCTTTCGACCTCTTCTGGGAATTGAGCCTGCAAGTTTTGTCCACTCTGCCAATATCAGTGTTATACGTTGATCTGGTAGAAATGGACTTACCCTCAGCAGACCCTCTCCAACAGCTCGAATGACTCTTTCCGCACGGTCTCCACCTCCTCCAAGCTCGGTCAGAACTGACAGATGCGATTTGTACAATTCTAACAAGGAGATACCGCTGATCACACCCGCTGGAAGTAGGAGAGAGAAGAAGTGAAGCTGTTCTGATCAGTATGGTCACGGGGGATAAATGTGGACATACGCATTGCCGGACATTTAACCATTCCCTCCCTTCGACCCATGTTCGGTATGCGATGCTGAGGTTCTCAAGCACATCCCTTCCACAGTCAAGCTCGCCATCGTCCTCTGCCTTTCGCTTCTCGCCAGTCTGGGCATCCTCCTCTTCTTTCACCTCGAATTGGGAGTCGGGTTTGATGGAAAGCTGAAGTAGTAAAGCGACGTAGTACGGTGTTTTGAATGGTTCTTGAGTCACTCTTTCTATCAGTCGGATTCTCCTTTTGGAAGCGTGTAGCTCACCCTATACGGAAACCGTCGAATACACCCGGTGCTCCCTCCCTCCAGCTCCTCCTCAAGACTTTCGCTAGACGTGGGGGATCCTCGACTGGATCAAAGCCCTCATTGATCAGCTTCGTGTCAGAACTTATACACATGAGCTCACCTCCTCGTCACCGAGCTTAATGACCATCTTCCTAAACCGCACTCCAGTACTCTCAGGAGCGTGTCTATCTCCTCCTCCACCGCCATGTCCGCCTCGACCTCGGCCTCTATCGTCTTGACGCGTCAGCTTACTGATCTCTCGAGCGAAACTCAAAGCTTACCTCTCCTCCCCCTTCCTCGACCTCCACCACGGTTGTTGAATCCAGGCGAACCACCATTGAACGGCCTCATTCCAGGTGGGAAATTACCACCACTTGATCCACCGTATCCTCCGCCATATCCTCCTCCGCCCCCTTGCATGGGCATACCATTATATCCATTTTGGTAGCTCATCGTCGGTATATAAGAGTGTATTAAGGGTTGATTTTGACTTTTGGTACAGTGAACAGTGGAGGTGAATATCTGATCGACTAATTTCATACATTTATCCCAGAATTTCAGTAATCTAATCGTCATTCAGATAGGGGGTGTTTGGAAGAGTATACATGCAAGCAATGGTACCCCGGTATACATAGTATGCCACCAAAGACAGCGACAGCCAAGAAAGGCAGTACAAAGTGTCAGGTCTGTCAAGAGGCAGAGTCAAAGTATCGATGCTCAGCTTGTCCTGTTCGATAGTAAGTCGCGTCTCTGCATCAATGAACGCGACTGATAAATAGCTGTTCGGTCGCATGCTACAAAAGGCATAAGGGTGAGCCCGAGTCTCGAGTATGAGTGAGCGAAAGTTGACTGTATAGACAATGACTGCTCGGCTGTGAAGACGGTCGCGAGCGAAGCTCCTGCGCCTTTGCTAGACTCGGCAGATGAGCCTTCGACGACCTCCAAGGCAGACGGAACAAACGCGGCCAGGGTCGAGGAGGAGCGCCCTCTCAAGCCCTTGACGGAGATCTCGTGGCCGCCAGAGCCCGATGCAAGTGTGTTTACGGATCCACTCAAGAGGGACGACCCGAAACCGCTTCGCCGCGAGGAGCTCATGCGAATTGGTAAGCTGTCACGCCCTATCCAGTGTGAGCCCAGCTGATCCTCAGCTACGTCTCCCGACCTGCGACAGCTTCTGTCATCACCTACACTACCTCGCATCTTGCGTCTCCTGGACTCGTTGACGACGCCAAATGCCCGGTCTTCCTGCTTGGCCCGACTACTCGGCGTAGACGAAATCTCACTTTCTAAACCGGGACAAGAAACACTACTATCGCAACGTGATTCGCCTCCTCCACTTGAAGATCTGTTACGCGCTTTCAGCGGGAATGCAGAAGAAAAGAGCAGACCTATGGATAATGAGGGATGGTGGTTAGGCAAAGACGCAGATCGGATTTGGATAGGAGAGGAAGAAAAGCGGATGATGAGGGTGTGGGCTGGTGTGGTTGTACAAGCCATAGATGGGGACGGTCACGGGGACGAATGGGGTCAAGGAGATCTATCATGGGACATCTAGTATCGTTGTATCGAATCTTCCAATGTAAGCGTTGCATAGCCTCCTTTACAATAATGTCAGAGAATACCAAGAGGTGGTGGATAACGTTGCGTCAACAGCATTCAGCCTGGGAATGGCTGTGATGCAGGGCATCGCTGATTCTGCTCAAAATACCCGGGGGACATATGCATCGGACACGCCTGTCCGATTCTGGTAATCTATATCGTCAGGAATGATCGGCGGCATCGTACTCCGTCTTCGGTAGGCTCGTATCCCTCTAAGCATGTAGAGACTACACTGATCAGCTTTCTATAGGTTCCAACGATTAAAGGCGTACCCTGACACGCGCCCGAGACGCAAGCCACCTGGTCAACTCCTGTAATCGAAGTACAGTCCTTCCCATAACCGAGCCTGACCGGTCCCCCCGGACAACCTCCACAATGCTCGAGAGCGGCATCGGTGGCAATACAGCTCCATTCTTCCGAGTCTCTAGCCGGGCAAAAGGAGAAACCCGCCGCACAACTCATATCGTCTCCAATCACTTGCTGCAATCTGGCTCGTCTTCGGCGCTGAACCACCCCACGACTCGCAGACGGTACCGACGCAACGTCCAGTCGACTGAGGGAGAAGGCGACAGCGTCGTCTTGTAGAGTCGTGTTGACGTATGTGTGGTGTGCGGCCAGGGTGGTTGTGTTTTGAGGGAGGTTCTGACACTCCCAATCGTTACTGGGATTTTAGCTTCTCACCTCATTGATGCACGTACAGATTGCAGTAGCTGCGAGTAATGGGTTCGTACTTCGCAGGCATAATCACGGGAGACGAGCTCGTCGCAAATGCTCCATGCCCCATGGTAGCGGACCCTCTGTTTTCGCTCCGACCTTCACGCCAAAACCCGCTACGATAGTCAGCCAGAATCCGCCAGGTTAGACCTACTCTCCATATAGGATGATAGACACAACATTTGACAGATCCAAAGTTGAATTTTGCATCACAGTGGCTGTCAACGGTCAGTGCGAGATCAACCTGGCAACGCAGTGTGGAGCTCACTGGCGAATCGTGTGCCGTAGCTGAAGGCTATGAAGACGTATTTCGTTGTTGGGCATATCGCTGTCTTTCTCGCAATGTAGTTGCCAAGTTCAAAGTCGGTCGCTTCTCATCAGTACCCCTTTCTGCATCGCCCCCTCTCTTCTGATTGCGACGTACAGTACCTTGAATCAGCACATGTAGCAGCCACAGCCAGAGCGACTCACGGATTTTCCCAGTAGTTGCCATTGGGTCGACCACGAGTGATGCCCTGTACAGTAGGATACGTGTCCGCTGGTTGAAATGCACCATTCGATTTCCCTCTGTTGTCGAGAACCTCGTAGTCATAGCACGTATCAGTCGGGTTGTTGACGGGATAGGCGTCGTCCCGCTTGGACAGTCTCCCACCAGGATACGGCGAGGCCGGGGTCGAGAGCGCTGTCGAGCTCAGCAGAGTCAATAAGAAGCAAAAGAAGATAGACATGTTTATGTTTACAGTCAAAGAGGTCCATCGTCTTTCAACCAGCTCTTGCGCCGTCCTCTCATGGAATATGGATGTCAACACAAGCCGATCAGAGGGGTCCCCATATGACTTTTGAGCTGTCGCGCCGTGTTCTTATGCCGATCAGGGCTTGCATACCAATAGATGGGATGTCTCAGGGGCTAGGGTCGGACCTGACTCCCTTGGAGTTCTGCAAATAACCCTCAAGAGCTAGGATTTTAGATATTATGGATAAATAATAAGGTAGCAACCCGCAAAGTTGTTTGATCACCCACAAGCAACAAGATAACCGCTATTCGGCTCCTGGTCAATGCTCCACCCTCGCTAAGCTGTTTGTCAGAGTGGCTGACTCACTTCCGGCTTGCCTTAGACTCTGGCCAAAGTGTCGGGCTGACCCTGTTGAATAGGAGCGTGCGGACACAGCGCGCCATACAGAAGATCCATGCAATGTAGAACGACTCGGGTCACGTTCCCATGTAAAACTGACTTCCATTCAGGCATTGAGGCTAGAGACGTGAATACACCTTGTATAATTGCCAATTTGAACAATCTGAAGAACGACGCGATTGCGTTCAGCTTGTAGCGCAGTGCACCTCCTTCTACTCCGTACATATGATCACCTTCTTTCTCTTTGTCGCTCGTCCCCGGCCGTCCCGCCAAGTGACATTGGATCCGTTCATGTGTCACTGGGTACCTTGGACGCCAAAAGGAAGGTTCGAAACAGCTTCTCAATATGCTGATCCCGTGATCCGCAATAAAGTTATGCTTCCTGTTCCATCAGGGCGTAAGATCTGCATAGCATTCACTTGAGCAGGTCAGCTCAAGATGTATCACAGGCTGTATCATAAAACTATACAAATGGGTGAAAGTGAAGAGGAACACGGTTCTGCATTCATCTACACACACCCACACACACACCCTCTATCCAAGCGTTGATTGACGATAACTATAATCATCACTTGTTCCCTTTTCTCACTCATACATCATACATATTAAATGTCGTGGCTACCTTCAAGTAGGCCGCCTCTGCCGCCCAGGCCATTATCTACATACCCCTCAGCCGATTATGATAGACAACAACAGCAACAGCGACAATCGAGTGAGGGTAGATCAAGTCGGCAGTCTATCGGATCCCCCCCTCCGATGGACTACAACTTCCAACCCATGGGATACACGTCTCCGACACCTCCACCTCAATTCCAGCAATCATCATACCAACAACAGTCACAGCAGTATACGCAATACCAACCTCAGCAAGCGCCTCAGCCCGGATACAGCTGGAATCAAAGATCTGTCTCGGATAGCAATAGGGGGTCTTTCGTGAGTAGTTCCATTGATGGCAGATAGATCAACGCTGATGACTAGACTCAGTCCCCTGCAGTGTCGCTGCCTAATCCGCAACAATATCAATCACCTACACCAGGCTCATACCCGCAAACCGACTACCGCTCTCCCCGACTGCACAATATCGATACCAACTCAAGTTTCCCAGTATCAGCATCTGCACCAGCACTACCAACTCCGAGGCGATCCCTACCTAGTCCGATTATACCTGACCAAATGGCATCACCGCTCATGTCCCACGTCCCACGTCCGTCCTCGTCATCGGTGAATTCCTCGACATCAACAACGTCTGCGGTTGCACCTCCTTCAACTGCCCCTCTACCCACGACTGACGGGCTAACGCTTACGCTCCCTAGCTTGGATACTAGGAGTGATATTGAGCAGGTACTCTGGGCGCAGGATGTCATACGAGTACTGGAACGTCATCTCGATCCAGCAGGGACAACAATCGGTATGCCAGCGGTTGAAGTACCCACTCCTTCGACACGTATTCCAACTCAACTTGCCGCCCTTATCGACAGAGCCGCACCCATCATCATATCACACACAAGTCATCGGAACAACCATATCTCCAGCCTTGCTACTTATCTCAGAGGGAAATTACTGGCATCGGGATCGTGTGAGGATTACCTACCACGTGATCCTCGACAAGCGTTCAAAGACTTTGAGACGGCTGCTAGGAGTGGGGAGATCAGAGCTTGGTATAAGCTTGGAAGGGATTACGAGACTGTTGGAGATATGGTCAGAGCCAAAGATTGCTTTCAGCGTGGACAGGAAAAGGGAGATTGCGAAGCGACACATGTGCGTGTATACTTGACGGCCACGATGGTGATCTGAGATTGAGATGACGCTGACGAATAGCGGATGGGTATGGCTTACCTTCTTGGTCAACTCAATCTCAATCCCGACGCCTATGCTGCTCTCTCACTACTCCGTACCGCCTATAAATCCTCGACTGTCGACTGTCCCCAACCAGCCTACGTCTACGGGATGCTCTTAGCAGGAGAGATGGAAGTCGCGACTGAAATCCCCTACTCTCTCGTTCTACCCCAAAACACCCACGACACCGCGGCTCTATCCTCCCAACTTGCCCAAGCTCGAGAAGCTCTTGAACGAGCAGCATACCTCTGCTTGCCCCAGGCCCAGTACAAGTGCGGTTGGATGTATGAACATGCGTCTTATGGATGTGCTTATGATCCATTGATGAGTGTTCAGTGGTATTCGCTTGCCAGTCAAGGTGGTGAGGTTGAGGCGGATATGGCATTGAGTAAATGGTTCTTGTGTGGGGCAGAGGGACATTTTGGAAAGAATGAGAAATTGGCGAGGACCTTTGCAGAGAAGGCAGCCAGGAAGGGTCATCAAAATGGGTCTTTTGCTATGGGTTACTACTATGAGTAAGCTACTTGGCTCCCAGCGATCGTAAGCTGATTGACAGGCTGGGAATCGGAGGTCGAAAGGATACGGAGCAAGCCACAAAGTGGTATGAGAAGGTAAGTCTGTCTCCATATCTGAGTATGCCAATTCTGACGACCAGGCCGCAAGACTAGGGAACCAAGAAGCTATCGAGAGAATGAAAGCCCTAGCTCAACCCAACCCCCACTACCTATCAGTCCAAGAACACGAAAAACACCTAAACAACACCCTAGTCCGAACTCGTACAGACGCAGCATCCCGCTCGGGCCAAAGAGGAGACCGCCAAAACCGTCGTCGAGATCAAGCAGAGAGAGAACGAATGATGATTAAAGCAGATCGAGCGGCGCGTCAACAATATAATGCAATGTCGCCAATTCCGGAAATGATGTCCCCATCCCCGGTGGATTATCAACAGCCCATGGCATTCCCAGCCAGACCTATGAATGTACCGTACCAATCTTTCGCTGCGCCTATCAGCATCCCGAACATCGATATCGAGAAAAGGAGTCCAGCGCCGGGGGCTCAGACTAGGAGGTTCAGCCAGGTGCCAACTGGTTCGAACCAAGGTCAAGGTCAAGGAGGGATGAGTCTGCCTTCGCCTGTGAAAGTTGGAGGGGGACCAAGCTCGGGTAATCAGGGTGTACCGCAGAAGGGGCCGAAGACCTTTGCGGAAATGGGGATTCAGAGTAAACCTGTCGAAGGGGAGGGTTGTTTGATCATGTAATTATACTTGGCGTGATGAACAGTCGTTGATCATGCACAGCCATTCATTGTTTCATACAGTATAAACATTGCTGAATGGTCAACAGTACATACACACTACAGTATCTCGTCTTCTCGCTATATGGCACAAAACTATCAGAATATCCAAGCCTCGACCCCTCATTGTACGCCATATTTCTTGGCCATGGCCTCCCATTCCCGATATTCCGCCCGCTGCTTTGCATCACGTGCCTTCGCTTCCTCTCTCGCCGTCCCCTTCATGGAGCTGTTCCCTGTCTTGACTTGACTGTTTATATTATCTGTGAATGTAAGCTGACTTTGGCATTGCAGTTCGTCGCGGAGACAAACAACATACCGAGGATACCCCTCCCGTCCAGCCAGTAGTACCTCGACTTCAAGCGACTTTCGAAGACTTCAGGATCGACTTCCCCTGGGTGCACAGTCGATAAAGCCGCTTCAGAAAGTTTAATTTGACAGTCAGTAAGCTCCGAGCCAAGTCGCTCGTACTCTTGTCCCTCCGACGGTCGACGGAAAATCAATCCTGCCAAGATAATATCCAATGCACCATGTGCGTCGTCCAAGTCACAAAAATTTCTGGACAGACGGAAGAAATTATCCGTGGCGGCAATGTTTTGGACGCTTCTCCGGCAAGTGCCGATTACCGTTTCGACGTCACCTTGGAATTCCTCCCTGTCATCGCTCTCGACGAGATCAAGTCGATTGTATCGCTGGGCTATCCATGTCTGGATTTTATCCAAGACTGGCAGAGTGTCGAATGCTGCTTGGCGGTGAGCATACTCCTCCGCCGTGGGCGAGGCGACGTCGACTGCCAACAAATCAGAAGCGTATACTTGATACTTCTTGAAAATGGACTCCTCGACCGGTTCAGCAGCTCGACTGGGTTGTTCAGGATCGATAGTGCGGTCGGCACCCTCGCTCCCAGCGGTGTACACGGCAAACAAGTGTTCCTTCAATTCCTTGTTCGTCTTATTATCGGCGCCTGGGACAAGCTTGCGGATCGTGTCAAATACATGCTCGAGATCTGACTCCGCACGTTCCTCGAATGCACGTCGAGGTGGGATGGTGTCGTTGTCTCCGAGACCGATGGATGTAGCGGCTGTCTGTGGTCCATTGACCGAAGGAGCTGTCGGGCTTGCTTGAGTTTGCTTGTCGATTGTGAACCTCGCGGAGTACTCCTCCATAGCTCTTTCATAATCGGTCCTCATTTCTAACGACATGAGCAAAGCGTTCAAGTGGGCTCTACTACCTAATGTAGTTATAAAAAGAAAGGCTCACCTCCTACTCTGATCCAATATTCATGAAGACGGGCTTCTGAAAATTTAGAGGCGGCTTTAGCATCGTTCTGCTGCCGAATATATGCAGCTCGTGAGAGATCCGCCACGCATCCAACCAAAGAGTCGAGGTGGGAATGTATGGATTCGCGAAGACTTGCGCTCTTCGATTGTTCAATCTGGATTTGGTTGAGGTTTTGATAAGCTGCGGAGTAGTGTTTGGCGAAGTCGTCATGGGTAGTGGAAGCCGCCGCCTTGGTGAGGTGCTTGCCACATGTTTCGAACTGATCCTGAACATTTGGCCATCGCTGACTGATGAGACCATCGGGTTCAAACTGGACCGACTTCGTGAAGGCAGTGAATGCATCCTTTGCCCGTTCCCCTGCCTTCTGTTGTTGTTTCCACCACTTTGCCCTCAGCCTGGCCTCATCATAGTCGGCGGATCTTTGGCCCAGGTTGCCCGGTTCAGCTGATGACGGGGAGGTAGAGTAGGTTCTTCAGACCGCATCAGCATCATCCTCTCTCAGCTCAGATTTTTGGCACTCACTCTCTTGAATGTCTGATCGTCATGTGGTATAGTGTGTGAGGAAATAGGTGTGTTGCAAAAGGGTATGTATTGTCTTTGATACAGGACTGGGGCTTTATTTCACTCGCTGTAGATTTCGAAGGCGGACACTACCATGCTTCCCCTCGAAAGTGAAAGGACTGTATGGCGACAATGTGTGAGGGGTAAAGGGAAGGGCCGTCCGCCCCTGACTTGAAAGGACACCTTGACTTAGTTTTGTGATGAGCAGACGGAGAACCTGATGGACAGGTGTAGGGGGCAGATAGTCAGACTCTCCGATCTTCACTACCATTGAAGCTGCCCAGTGACATGATATCGCCCGTCGAGCTCGTTCAAAACCATGAGGCCTGACAAAATGTTACTGTAAGTCACCATCAGCAACTTTTGAGAATGCTGTCATTCCCTGCGTCAATATGAACGAAGGATCAGCGTGCTATGGAATGTAGTAATGCGTCTGTGAGTCCACTGCCGCGCAGCCGCCTCATCCAATGCGTACGTACTGACAAAGTCTATCCCGATACCGTTCCACATGTATGATGTGTCTTCCATCGCTATGATCATTCTGGCTATCTCTAAGGCTTCTCCTCAACAAAGTTAAAAATACTCTTCGTCATCGAGCATGAGCTAATCAGGTCGATCTTCCTCTTTCAAACCCAGAAACGACATTGTGTCTCGCAGCTCAAACCCTTCTTTATCTATCATGTCAGCCTTTTTGAGCCAAAACAGAATCCTAGTTCTGCTTACCGAGTCCGGTTTTTTTCATCCCTCTGGACGCCCACTCCTTTCTTGCGTTATCCCGCTGGATACTCGTGGTGATAGCAAGACCCTTATCAACTGTCCGAAATGTGGCCTCCTTCTTCTTCCTCGTTGCTTCGCCAAGTGATCTGACGGGTATTCTTCCCTCCTATGGTGCTCTCATTCCCCGGAACCTTGAACATCTTTTGATTTCAACTCCTCTTCCAGTGTTCTCATCTCCTCCTCCGGACTCTGGCCTGATTCCGATCAGCTGCCACCCCGCCCAAAGGAGTGAATGACTTACAGCTTCCATACCGACCGATACCTTTTTTCACTCGATGCTCTACAGCTGACTATGTTAAGCTTCGCTCACTTCTGCAGCCCGATGCACTTACTTGCTACAGCATGTCTGAAGTCTTCCATCGACTTCCAGCCTTGTTCCTCTTCCTCGAGTGTGCCATCCTTGATTTTACCACTCCGGGGAACTCGCTGCGGACTTAGCTGTGAGCCCCAGTACTCGAGACATCCTCTTTTCACTTCAAGTTCAAGTGAACGCAATGAAGTCTGTACAGCATCTTTGATACCCGTAAGACTATCCTTGGGCTCAGGGTGAAATCCAGCCTCGGTCTCATCTTCTGGAAAGCGAGTGGGGTCGTTGTGGATCAATCGAAGATAAAATTGGTATTTGTCCATCTCGTCTGCTGCAGCCACTACGTCGCCCGAACCTCTGATGTGGTCGATGTGTGTGAGAGCGTTTGACATGTGAGCGAAACATTCGTTGATGAATGGCTTGAGCCTCCATCGGGACGGGTCCCCTCCTGGGATGCCCAAGTTCACCGTTTCATACTCGATGCAGGCGTCTTTTGCAGCTTGAGCTCGTCCGTGGAGCGTCTGGGTAGACCTTGTTGTACCGGTAAATCGGACGTAGATGCCCTCGGAATTATGCTCATGTCTGCCGCCATGTGTGACAAGGTCTGTAGTAGCGTCGGATGGCATTCTGATTGATGTGTATAGCTTGGGGAATAAGTACAATTAGAGGATACACAAGAAGGTTTCAAGCCCCACATGTTATAGACAAGTTCGAAGGCCCTTCCATCCTTCGCATGATTTGCATCTCACATATGAAACCCCAAGTATGGGAGGCAATCAAAGGATGACATTCACATGGTGGAGCGGGCGGTCCCTGAGTACTTGTGAAGCTGTTAAAGTCTCAACGTCACCATACGGTGTGGGACTTGAGCCCTGTTGGTGCGGGATCGCCTGCGTGAATGTGTCATTGTTCAGGGCTCGCAGCGAAAGACCTGTGCGCTTCAAACACCGACATAGACTTCACTAATCGTTGATATGGTCGCCCCGATCGTCCAGAGGATGTGTCGGACAGGGGTGGGCAGTGTGTGGTACAGCAGCAATATACATGCGATGCAAGACCTACTCAAGTCGTATATTCATTACCTCATTACTCATAATCAACCAAAGAACCAAGATTCTACTCATCAGCCACGATTCCCCAACTAGGGAATGATTCAAGGAAAGACATACGTCGTTTAGGTTCATCCTGTTGTACCCTCGATAATGGACTTCCCGCTGAGGATGAATGGGATGGGTTCATCGTATTGTTTCCCCCACCACCACCCCGGAGGGGTTTGGCGATTTTACCAGCCACGTAAGTTGCTTGTTGAGCTTGATGTGCTGAATGTCAGCTTGTCCCAGCTGTTCGATCTTAGGAAAGAGGCAGCGTGAGAGAGGATAAGATTGAGACGTACCTAAAGTGACTTGTCGTTTGAGAGCTGCAACTTCCTCAGCATACCTCTGTTCTCTCTGGTTCAATTTATGTTCCTGCCCCGTGACCAGCTGTTCGAGTTGATATATCCTATCGTTTCTAGCATTAAGTCGTCGTTCAGTAGCGCTAAGTTCTTTCTTCATCGTCAAGTTCTGTTCCACCAACTACTCATCAGCTTCACTCAAGGGAAGAGCTAGCTGACCTGTTGTTGGACAGTACTGAGCCTTTCGAGATTATATTCCAAAGCTTCCAATTTCCGTTGTTGAACTCTGGAATTGGCAGACTTGGCAACGACCTTGTATTGCTCGCTTATCTCGTTTAGCTTCATCTCCAATTCCACCACCTGCCTGTCAGCTTTGAGATCCAAGATATGCAGGAAGCTGAAATACCTTTTCACAACGATTCGATAAATCAGCCATCAAGTTCCTCTTGATATTCTCAAATTCGTGGTATTGAGCCTCATTATTCCGCCTTAGACGATCATACTCTTGAATAGTCGAGGCTAGGTATTGCCCATCATTATTGCCCGTTGATACGGCCGTTAGGGCTCGATTAAGTTCTTCGATGGATACTTTGTATTCGTCGATCGTTCCCTTCAACCTCTCTACCTCGGCATTCTTGGATTCGACCTGCTCGATATGGGCTGACAAATCGCTCTTGAGCCTCTCTTCTTGATCGGTATATCGTTGTTGTAACTCCACCTTTACGTCAGCTTACGCCCAGGACTGGTCAGCTTACCTTGATATCTTCAACAGCCATACTCTGATTGGAAGCAGTCCTATCCAGCAACTCCTCATAAGCGCTCTCTCGCTTGATCAACATCTTTTCAAGATCCATCCGGCGTTTAGCTTGCAGCTCTGATTCCTCCTGAGCCATTCTCAATCGATCTTGCAAGTCCCTCACGAGATCCTGATTCTCAGTCAAATGGACTCGAATAAGCTCTTTCGCCTCGACTGTCAGATCCGCAGCTTGACCCTCTCGGGAGGTCTCAATCTCCTTGAACAACTCTCGGAGTTTCTCACTGGAAGAGTCGAGAGACTGACCACCCTGATCATCAGCTTGGATCCCCGTGCAGTGAGACACGAAGCTGACCATATCAATACGAGACATCATATCATTCAACATCTCCTGTTTCCTCTTTTCCTTCTCCTCCTCCTTCTCCTTCGCCTGAGCATGCTTGAGCTCCTCGATTTGAGTTTTGTGATCTTCGATATCTTTTTGTAATTCAGATATCCTCTCTTTGTAGGAATCAACCAGAATTTGAACATCTTTCGATTCAGCCTCGAGCCGGCCTGCGGAAACGCGTAAGGTATTGAGTTCTGATGACATTGCCTGGTTTTCCTGATTGTCAGCTTTAGCCTCGCCGACCATGGAGCTCAGCTGACCTTGATGGTAGTACTCTCCTGTTCCTTCAAGTAAGCCACCTCATCCCTCATATCCGCGATGATCTTCTCATGAGCAGCCAGAGCGGTTTCCTGCACGTCAGCTTAGTCAAATCAACGGACACTGAAAGCTGACCTTTTCAGCCAGCTGATCACTAAGCTCATTCTCCCGTTTCAAAAAGTCTTCCCGTTCATCCGCGCTCATAACAGACATGGTAGCATTAGGCGTATCAGGTCGACTCTCAATCATACCCCACAATCCCCCAGGTGTTCCAGCACGACTGATACTGCTCGTCGAACCCGGAGTTTGGGGTGGAGCGGGACTAGCGAATTTCCTCGAAGCAAGAGTGGAAGCAGCAGAGGGTGTACCCATTCCAGCTGCCCAATTCTCTTTCTCGACTCGACCACCCGAACGCCATTGTTTCACTTCTTCCTCTAGTGCAGCGGCGTGTTCTCGGACTGTTGCTAATTCCGCTACCGTCTTCTTCAGGAGTGCCTTGAGTTCGGTAGGGGACATTTCGACGTTGACTCGGGCCTTGTTCTTGATTGATTTAGCGCGCATACCGAATCGGAGCGTAGACAGGGTTTCAGGCTCGTTGTAGCTGGCGGGAGAGCAGTTGATGATGAGGGTAGTTCGAGAGTTTCCTCCGAGCGATTCTGCCTGTCAGCTATCGTCCACATACCGGGACCTCCAGCTGACCTTGGAGAATACGAGTGAGCTTCGAATCTCGATAAGGTACATGTGTTGACTATTCGTCAGGTCAGACCTTCGTGACATTGAGGCAACGGCAACTCACTTTCCCATCCGTTAATGAGTTGATAACCATCCCGAGTGCCGACAAGGATTTATTGATCTTCTTAGCTTCCTCGAGCGTCTGACCAGTAGCTCCCGTCTTACCAACCTAATAATCAGCTTTGGTGGTCTACCTGGAACATCTCAGCTGACCTTTTCAGAACCAGCCAAATCCACGAGATAGAGGTTTCCGGATTTCTGACTTCCATTCTCGGTATTTCGCTGATGGATCCCAACGACGAAGATGGAATGTGATCGAGAAGACTGCTCGTTCATATCTATCGTGAGCTTTTACCAAAATCGCAATGCTCAGCTCACTAGTGGCAGAGGTACTTCTGCTCGCACTTCCAGCTCGCATCACTTTATAAACCTCCTCTTCCGATCCGACATAGACATCCGTCAGACCCTTGACGTAAACTCCTCGAGCTTTGTCCTCGTGGATGGAAAGATTATCATGGTGAGCTATAGGTCAGCTTTGTGAGGACTTCGGGCCCAGGGAGCTTACGAGCAAGTAGATCCTTGATCTTTTCCATGTAGATTTCCATGTAGCTGACTTTGACTGTATATTCGATATTACTATCCGCCTCGACTATCGCAGCAAAAATCTGCTCGACGATACGTGGAATCAGACCTTTGAGTGATTGATTTGCGATGTCCGCTCCCTGGTCATCAGCTAGCTTCCTTCCTGCGGATCAACATAGCTGACCATCATAGCTATTCAGTCAGCTTGACACCAGTCCAAGGGTTCTCAAAAGCTTACTATACGTCTTTCCAGATCCGGTTTGACCATAACAGAATAAGGTACCGTTGAATCCAGTCATTACGTCTGGACATCAGCTCATGTACGTTCATGTACTATTGAGCTCACCTTCAACAATTCCTTTGACTCCCCAATCGAAAATATCCTTCTGCTGACTCTCCATATCGAACACCCTATCAAATGCGAAACCTATCATCAGTCATGTCCAGCAGGTTTGATACGATCAGCTGACCATCTTTCTCAGGTCCAGCTATTCTATCAGCTTATTCCTCCCGGCAGGGCTGGTAGAGCTTACCAAGTGAAGCCCCAGATTTCATATACACAGTAGTAGCCTCCTCATTGACATCTATACATTGTTCTGAATTCTGTTGGATCTCCAACTTGTTGAATGGTCGGAACCTGTATGAGTGGATATATTGAATGGATAAGAAGTGGGATGGGGAAAGGACTGTTCAGCTCGGACCTTGTGGGTGGGGGAGGACGTACCGACAGACCACCTATTGATCAGCTTCTGCCTTGCTTGAGATTGCGATAGCTGACTCACTTTGATATTGTTGCCCGACATCTCAAGATTTTGCCAGCCTGACGGCTGTTGAGCACTTCAAATCGTGATCACCTCCTTTACTTCCAGCTCTGCTTCGCTCGAGCTCGCCACTAAATTCCCTTCACTCGAGTTCGGATCTTCCAGATCCAATGCAAAGTGGCGTGGTCTTATGCAGCTGCGAAATAGACGATGGTATGAATACACTAGTAGTGGGAATGGCAGTCAATGATGATGCTGATGATGACTTGCTACTTTACTCAAACTGAAACGTTACACAGACACACAGGACGCGACCGTGAAGTTAATCCCCCGCGGGGTAGCAAGCCCACGTGGTATATTTAATTGAATCGTCTCTGTCGATCTGATGAGTATTATACAACCATATATCAATCATGTCGAGAGCATCAAAGATCTTCTTGGGCGGTTCAATCGTAGTATCAGGAGCAGTCATATACGGTGTACACTGGATCCAGAAGTATGAGTCTGATGTATGTCCCGTATACACTAATATTCCCCATCTCCGGATCAAATGTAACTGACAAGTAGACAATGTATCAAGGAGTCATCCGAGATGAAATTCGAGTTCGAGAAAAAGCAGCTGCCCTAAAGAACTCAGCTCCGCCACTGAATACACCTTCCGCACCGGTCCAACAGCCCGCATCAGTGATCGATGAGAATTGCGAGACATGTCGTATATCCCCTCCACCGCAATTACTAGAAGCTCAGACCGGGGAAGAGAGGCGGAAAGAGAGGGAAGCTAGGGGAAGAGAGTATATGGAACAGAAAGGGCTGGGGGAGAGGCTGGTGAAGGAACAAGGGAGTGGGGACGGTACGCGGTTGATTTGAGCGATCGGGAGTGACCCGAGTTGAGATCTAGAATTGTCCGGGCTTCAAGGACGTGCACAGGGGAATTCACAGGCCGCAGCAACGCTATTGCTTGCGGACTGGAAGAGAAAAGCCAGGAGACTGGATATAGAGAAACAATCATGTTGTACAAAGAATCATTCATAGCCAATGCATCACACATCACTCACGCTTCATCTAAGCAGGACAAGGCCTATCCGCTGATCCGATCTCGCCTCGAGATCGAGGGCAACCCCGTTGGGATATCTCGCTCGTCAACAATATGTAGCCCTGTCCACGATGAATGCCCCATAAAAATCGCAAGAACTCAGTGAACAATGCATTCATTCAAATCATACAGTTTCATTCCCTCAATCCCATCACCTAACCAACACCTCATCTCTCTCCATTTATATTTACATTCAAATCAACACCTCCACTTACTTCCGGAAATTTAATAGAAAATCATTTATTTACCCAATATGTTGAAAATAGTATAATGGAGAGAGGACGAGTGGTGGTTTGGGGGATGGGATAGGGGACTATGTACATAATATCGGTTTAGGGGTTTAATCGAGGGTGATGCGCATTTGCTCCGCTGGGATAGGGACGAATCCTTCCAATTCAATACCATTCTCTCGGAGTGCGGGCTCGGCGTGAGGAGGTACAAGCTTTCGGATAAGGTCGGGTCGGGTCGATAGTTCTGGCAGTCAGCCCTGTTCTTTCTTTCTCTCTTTTCTTCTTCTTCTCCCTCTCCCTCATTTGCCTTCAAGTCGCCTTCTACCTCTCATCCTTCTTCTCCGTTCGTCACAAGTGGAAAAGGACATCAACTCACCCTCTTTCGTAAAGTTGAACAATGCGGGCATATCATGTCCATTAGGCAACTTGACGCCCTCGACTCGTAATTCATCAAAGAACTCATTAACCAATGCCTGAGGAGCGCTCAACCTCGCCGTAGGGGTGTACTCGAGCAACAAGCTAATGAGGGTAATTGCCGATTGATCGGTACGTGGGCGGAAGACCTTGCTGAAGGGATGGGGTTTGATCTGGGGAAATTTATGTTCCATGTACTGCAAATCAGCTTTGGTCCAACTTTTCCGGGGAGCTGAAACTCACATTCGGGTTCATGGTCTTAATTTGCTCCCTAGTTGGGGTACCGAGAACTTTGATGATCTCGACCAACTGATCAATTCCTGATTCTCCAGGGAAAAGGGGTTGTCCCAACATCAATTCGGCCATCACACATCCTGTCGACCAGATATCTGAAATCAGCATATGACCAACACCCAGTAAATTTAGAACTCACCAATAGCGGTGGTATAGTTGGTAGCACCAAAGATCAATTCAGGAGCTCGGTAATACCGAGAACAGATATAGCTGACGTTGGGTTCGCCAGCTACGAGAATCTTTGCCGATCCGAAATCACATAACATGAGAATACCAGTGGCGGGGTTGAGTAGAAGATTCTGTGGCTTGATGTCTCGATGGCAGATTCCCACAGAGTGGATGTATGCCAAAGAACGAAGCAACTGCTATTAGCATCTGGTCAATCACGAGAATAGGGATACTCACCTGGTACATGTAAAGTTTTACCTGCAACATGGGCATGACCTGCTTAAGCTTCGAGTAATGTCTTGATGCTCTGTACACTGTCTCAGGTACAAACTCCAATACCAAATTCAAGTAGACCTCGTCTTTCTACTTGGTCAGCGGATGTCCATGATTTGAGGGTAAACTTGCCTTGTCGCCGTTTGTGTAGAAGAAGGCCTTGAGGTCGACGACGTTGGGGTGGGAGACCAATCTCATGATTTGCAATTCTCGGTTCTTTCGTCAGCCAGGCCCATCTAGTGGTACGTACCTTGAACCGCTTGTCCTGTAGGACCTTCTTGATGGCAATATCCTGTTCTGGCTCTTCTGATCCATCATCCCTCCGTGCCGCTACTAGTCAGTCTTGTCCTTGACATCAACGGCAAAGACATACCTAGCATCTTGGCAGCGAAGACGACACCGAAACTTCCATTACCGACAACCTTGCAGTTGGTGTAGCTGATAGGTCTCTCATTTCCAGTCTTTCCATCCGTGGCAGTAACCTCGACGACCTTGTTTGGGTCATCGGCTATCTGTCAGCATTTCCGCGAAAAACCAAGGGGGGGACGTACGAGCGACCTTGACACCGTTGACTGTAGAGTTCATTTCGTGATTATTGAACAATCTGGGGATATTGGGGAAGAATGGGCGTCTATGTTTCGAAAATGTATTCGGTAAAGGAGCTATAACGCGTGAAGTCGGTCGAGGTAGTGAGGTCCGATGAGGACATTGTGCGAGGGAAGAGGAAGGGGTAATGGGACAAGGTAAGAGCGAGGTGGCATTGTATAATGTCGAGGAGAAGAAGAAGCGTCAGCACATATTCAAGACATATATGAGAACATGAGAAATCAAGCAAGAAGGCCCGAACCTCCCGAACAACAGAAGGCGTTTAGAACCCCGCATTGACAAGGGGTGTGGGGGAGGGTGTAACGTGAACTGATTTGTATCACCGACACAAGGGGGGGAGGCCTGAAAGGAGGATGATGGAGGAGCTGAGTAATGGGAGAGCTGGGTTGGGTTCAGAAGGGAGAGTAGGGGTTGAACGTCCGAGAAGAAGGGGTAGAGACTGTATCATCTCAGACCAGAGATCTGGAAGGCCATTCCGCAAGAAGGCCGCTGGACCTAGCTCCGGCTACTCGGCGTCTGGTGGGATTGGCCATCACATAGCTCCAGCACCATTCATTCCCACCTTCAACTCCATTTACCTCCACCCACAGACACACATGTCCAAGATTGAAGACTCACCTGATAGATCTCCTAATTAATGGATGATGTAATATCCGTCGTCTGACCGAAGGATGTACTACGCGTTATTGATGTTGATTGACAGAAGTCAGGATCCGTGCGGGTCCAAAGGAGTTTACGTCGGGTATGCGTTCGGAGGTAATATGCCTTCTTTGACAAGGTAGTATAGATATACTACTTGATAGAATAAGACGGGCGAGGTGACTGACTGCTTGTACAGTAGCAGGTCGAGTTGAGTGACGGTCACGGGTTGATCCGAGCGAGTCGCTGTTGAGTGGAGGTTGAAGGTGGAGTGGGGGTGTAGAGCTGCGGATTGATACGCGACTAAGGAATACTACTGTTGTTGTGGTTGTGTTGTAGTGTAGTAGATGATTGCAATTGGTAGGTATCCAATCCAATGAACAGTCACTATGTAGGAGTCTAGACTAGAGCAAGGTAAGTAGGAGTAGGAGTAGGAGCAGGCGAGTGGCTGAACGTCATGGGGACCCTGAGCACCTTACAATCTGGCCCTGAGTGATCCCGGCGATACATCTACATCATACGAGATAATCCCGCATTGTGGCACTTCTAACTTGTACAACTACTTTAAACGACGTATAACTTCATCTACTTCACGTTGAGCAATTCCATTTGGTGCACTACGCCGTAATTGTCTACCTTTGTCAGCAAGGTGTTGTACTAAGACTCACTCTAATCTTCCTCTATCCTTCTCAGCTGATTCGGCCGCTTTGGCCCAATCTCCACATTTTACATAAAGGTCCACCCGCGATTTTGGGTCGCACCGGGCTACAAATTTGGCAGCTTCGGTCGGATGAGGTGGTGTCAAGGATAGGAGATGGGTCTGTCATTCAGTACCTTCACTTGATCGACGGGAAGGTCGACATACCACGAAAGGCTCATAGCCAATTGGTGATTTCTTGGATTTCGCAAACGCCTCCAACCCCTCCCAGTCCTTATTACGCGCAAGAGCTTTGATCTTGATCCACCAGAACCTGAAGTCAGTATAAAGCATCCCAGAATTTCTGAAGGGGGCACCTCGAAGACAGAAGGCATGTTGACAGAAGAAGGGGGTAAGGCCGGAACATGGAATAGCGGTGAAAGAGGTAATGGGAAGAAAGGACAAACCTCTTATCAGGAACTCTCCAATCCGCTCTGACCTTCTCAGCCCTCTTTCCTAACCCTTCACAAAGAAGCGTGTAAATGAAATCATTGACGCTCAATCCAGCGAAAACGAATTTGTGTGCTAATTCACGTTCATATGCCATCTGAAGGCTTAGTAGGCGTTTAGCATCTTCTGCCATCTACTATCAGCTCTTCTTCCACAGATCACATGTCGGGGGACGAACTTTAGCTTCGAATGCTCGATCTTTATGCTCTCCAAAGAATTTAGCTGCTTTTTGCAGATGATCAACTCGTTCTTCTGGGTTCTGATTGTCAGCTTGTACTCACTGGCGTGATATTGAAAGGGACAAGAAGACATACGGTCGAAGATCCAGCCTCTTCTAATTCCAGACAAGCATTCTCAGTACGCCTATCATCCTGATAATAGAAGTCTCTCAATAGTTGCCTATCACCCTGTCTTGCGTAGACTTGAAGTAATTTCACTGCTGGAGTGAGATTTGGCGAGATGGAGTCATCTAGGACGTGGAAGAAATCTCCAGGTGATAATGTACTTCGGAGGTGAAGTAGGACTTGGTATACTGCCAATTAGCTCTTAAGGTCCACTATTAGGAATATCCGTACCTAGATCGGTATCGCCCGAATCGATCGCTTTTACTAGAGCTATCTTCTCTTCCTTCATCTGCAGTAATAATGGGACTTGTTCAGCTGCTCTCAGCTCGTAGTCCAGTAACTATCGTTAGCCTCCCTTTGCTCTTCACCAATGCTGAATACCAGAAGGGGACATACCATAGTAGCAAGTTTACTTCTCCCGCCCTCATAAGCCCCTCTAGCAATTTCCGCATAACTAACAGACCCTTCTCCCTCTGCTTTAAATTTGGCGACAATCTCCCGACATAGGATATCATCATCACTTCCACTTCCCAAGTCTGGGGTCGGTTTTGAACGTTGTATCTTCGCTGATGCCCAGTGTTTCAATACTGGATCAGGGCGAAGTGACAGGTGTTGAGTTATACGTAAAGCTAAAAGGTGGAGATTTCGGGATATCAAAGCCGTGATCAAGGATGAGGGGGACGTGGAGATGTATCTATTATCAGCGTCCTATTCTTAGAGGTATGGTAGACGACGTACTGCTCGTATGTTATAGGTATACCGACCTCAAAGTACCTCACAGCATTCAAGACTTTCAGAGTTTGACCCATAGCCACGAATTCACTAGGATTATAAAGGTCCATGAATGCACGTCCGAATTGAGCAGCCTGTCATAAGTCTTGGAATTTCGTCTCGCCCTCTCCTGCCCGTAGCAAGAACACACCTTGAGTAGACGCTTTTGCCAATACGTATCAATCTCCCTCCCAGCAGCTTCAATACAAGTATCCACAGCATTCGCCAGATCAGGGCGAATAGATCGAACAGCTTCATCTGCTTTAGGCGATTTCGCGTCGAAGTGCTCTAGCGCATCATACAGTACTGAAGCGGGATGTGATGATCCTGGGCTGAAGACCGCTAGTGAAGAGTCTATCATCAGCACTGTACCTATACGTTGTGAAAAGACGCACCTGGGACTTTTTGTAGGAAATCACAGGTTGTCGATGATATTATACGTAATCCATCTACCTCGCCAACGAGGATAGCAGATGGCATATAATCGTAGCTACTCGTCAGCACTGGACAGTCTCTTATACTCGATCATTGAGAAGGAACATACCTCAAACTATCCCCACCCGGACCGACGACCACCACCCTCCCGCCCCAACCCAGTACAAGCGCATTATCACCACACCACTCTACTTTCTCCGGTCTACCCAGATCTTCATCTTCTATAGTAGAGATATCCACTTCTGACATGTTTCTTTGGAAATCGGCAGAAACGACCCATAAGATGTTGGATGCTGTGATGAGGGCTAAGAAACGGCCATTTGGGGATAGGAGGATATGGGAAAATGGGCCTCGTGATAGACGCTGCCTGTTAGCTATCTCATTCATTTGCAGCTGTGGAGCACGATTTTGAGAAAAAGTGTGACGTACCTGGTCTATGCGGTCCAAGGCATCCAAGGTAATTATCGTCGTTCCTGTTGATACCAGTATCTCGGTATGGCCAGATGTAGATTGTTCAGGCGAAATGATAGTCCACGAATGAGGAGGTTCCGTCAATCCTACCCATTAGTCTTACTTTCTTTGATTCGTGAAGCCGAGAAGTATGTACCAGATGAAGCCATAGCCCCAACTCTCCCACCTTTCCATCCCCGTACCTCCATAAACTGAAGTCCCCCCGTCAAGACCACAAACCCATCATCATACCCTTTCCCACTAACCACTCCCAGTTCTGTCACCTCACTACCGAGGGAATGTTGAGTA
>Ga0265780_10003043_pt1 | contig 22311 bp, 19 predicted proteins | sample P1T30metagenome_FD_192432 | JGI IMG/M metagenome (GOLD analysis project Ga0265780, IMG submission 192432) | Plant litter microbial communities from East Loma Ridge, Irvine, California - P1 T30 | ecosystem: Environmental > Terrestrial > Plant litter > Unclassified | place: USA: California...
CTCAATAATCTGATCGGTCGATAACCCTTCGGCCTCGGCGTGGTAGCTGCGTACAATACGGTGCCTTAATATGGGCTTGGCTACGGCCTGCACGTCTTCAATATCGGGCGAGTACTTGCCGCTGATCACCGCATGGCATTTAGCGCCCAAAACAAGGTACTGCGAAGCCCGCGGACCTGCGCCCCAGTTTAACAAACGCTTTACCTGCGGCGTAGCCAACTCTCCCTGCGGGCGCGTTTTTGATACCATACGCACAGCATATTCCAGCACATGATCACTCACCGGAATGTTGCGCACTAATTGCTGAAACTCCACAATTTCGGCAGCGCTAATGATCTTATTTAATTGCACGGTGTTGGTACTGGTGGTATTTTTTACCACCTGCAGTTCCTCGGCAAATGAGGGATAGCTTAACGTTACGTTGAACATAAAGCGGTCCAGCTGCGCCTCGGGCAGCGGGTAGGTTCCCTCCTGCTCAATGGGGTTTTGGGTAGCTAATACAAAGAAGGGTTTATCCAGCTGATGGGTAACCCCTGCGGCCGTAACCGATTTTTCTTGCATGGCCTCCAACAGGGCGGCCTGCGTTTTTGGCGGGGTACGGTTAATTTCATCGGCCAAAATAATGTTGGAGAAGATGGGGCCTTTAATGAACTTAAAGTGGCGGTCTTCGCCCAAAATTTCGGCACCGATGATGTCCGACGGCATTAAGTCGGGCGTAAATTGCACCCGGTTAAAGTTAAGGTCTAACACTCGGGCAATGGTTTGCACCAACAAGGTTTTAGCCAGCCCGGGCACGCCCACCAACAGGCAATGTCCGTTACTAAAAATAGAGATCAGCACAGATTTTACCACTTCATCCTGCCCTACAATAACCTTGGCTATTTCGGCTTTAATGTTTTGGTAGGCCTGTTTTAAGGCATCAGCAGCCTCTACTTCCGAACGGTATGACGACATATAAATAATTACGGCTTAACTTGAGCGGTTTGTTGCGTGTTTACCCATGGCTTTAGTTCCGAACAGGTAGTAAACTCAGGGTCTAAGCGCACAAAGGTATTTTTCCTCTTTTTATCAAACCACTCGCTTACAGTACGGTTCACCTTATCGGCCTGGGCCACTTCTTTCAACTTAGGCAAATCCTGAGCCAGGTTAGCCTTGTGCGCATCCGTTACCGAACGCAGGAACAATATCTTGTAAGTTTGCTTACCATCCTGAGCGGTAAATAATTGTGGTTTTGAAATACCGTTCACTTTCATGGTATCTACAATTAAAGCCACCTGAGGGTCTAATTTATTGGTAGGAATTAAAGTTGAACGTGATTGTACCTCTTCGGCATTCATCAGCATACCGCCGTTGTACTTGGTTTCTTTATCATCAGAGTAAACCGATGCTGCGGTAGAAAAATCTATCTGCTTGTTTTTGGTAATCAAGTCGTAAACGCTATCGGCCTTAGCTTTAATGCGTGTTAAACTACCAGGTGTAATTACCGGGATAACCAGTACGTGGCGGGCATGTACCTGCTCACCGCGGCGCTCAATTACCTGTAAAAAGTGAAAGCCAAACTCGGTTTCAAACACAGGCGAAATCTCGCCGGCCTTAAGTTTAAAGGCCGTTGCGGTAAACTCTTTGGCCATGGTGCTGCGGTCAAAAAAGCCCAGATCGCCACCATCCATCGCCGAACCCGGATCTTGCGAATAGATACGCGCTATGTTACCAAAATCTTCGCCATTTTTTACGCGGGTACGTAAACCTTCGGCTTTATCTTTATAAAATTGCTTTTCTTCTTTACTCAGCTTAGGCTGAAAAACGATCTCGCCCACTTCCACTTCTTTGTTGTAAGATGGCAAACTGTCTTTGGGAATATGGCTGTAAAAACGTGTAACTTCCTGCGGGGTAACACTTACCTTTTCGGTAATTTTTCCCTGCATCTTTTCAGCAATCATTTGCTCCCTAATGTCGGGGCGTATTTCATCTTTATACTGAATGGTAGAGCGGCCTAAAAACTGCTCCAGACGGTCTTGTCCGCCGGCACGTTGTATCATACCGCGCATACGGCGGTCAATATTGGCATCTACATCATCCTCGGTTACAGTAACACTATCAATTACGGCTTGCTGGGCAAGCAACTTTTGGGTTAATAAACGGCTTAAGATAGCACACTTAATATCAGGGTTGGCGGCACCGCCCTGTGCCAGGTAGTTGGCATACTGTAACTCAATATCCGATTTTAAAATAATGCTTCCACCTACCACACCAGCCACTTTATCTAAAGTGCTGCGCTGTGCATACGCGAAGCTAAAAGCTAATAAACTACTAAAAAAAACAACTATAAACTTTCTCATGTACAATTTAATTGCGCCCTGCCGCACCTGGCGGACAGCGCATGAAATAAACCCCCGAATTTCGCAAAATTTCTGAACTTCGGCGGCATTAATATGTCATTATATACCTGTGGCATAATAATATGCGAATATGCCCATAAACCCTCACTTGCTTTAGTTAATTTTGTTAAAATTTGTTAAAGTGAAATTGGACACCCCGCTTAACCAGCTACAGTATTTTTTACCCGATGACCTGTTTTTGCTCAAAGCCGACCGCGATACTTACCGCGGTTTGCCGCCGCAACCACCTATTGCCGTAAACGAAACGCCCGTTACTACGGTACAAACGCCTGTAATTGCATTTAAGTACCTAGGCGACAATCAAAAAAGCTTCCTGGTGCTTACCCATTATACCGATGCCGAATTTATTGCCGATGCTCATTTAAACGCTTTAATAAGCACTGTTACCCGTATTAACTATTCGCTGCCAGACCTCGCCATTGTAAACATGGCCCATTACCCTGAAGCAGACTGGGAACAGTTAACGCGTTTTTTTGCCCCCAAAAAGCTGTTAATTTTAGGGTCCAAAGCCTTGCCTTCAAATTTGCCTGCGCTGGTATTAAACGAAACAGACCAGGCCGATGGCTGCCAGGCACTATACACCTTTGCCTTTAACGAAATGATAGGCAATAAAGAAAACACCAAAGCTTTCTGGAACCAGATCAAAACTTTTTAATATGCCTGCTACCTTAGTTTTTGCTACCAATAACGCCCATAAATTAGAAGAAGTAGCCGCCAAAACCGGCAACCAGCTGCAACTGCTGAGTCTGACCGATATTAATTGTACCGATGATATTGAGGAAACCGGAACTACTTTCCAGGAGAACGCCTCCATTAAAAGCCGTTACATTTTCAACAAATATAACCTCAATTGCTTTGGCGATGATAGCGGCCTGGAGATTGAGGCCCTGAATAACGAACCGGGTGTATATTCGGCCCGTTATGCTGGTACGCATGGCAACCACGAGGCTAATATTCAAAAAGTACTGCAAAACCTGCAAGGTCAAAGTAACCGCAAGGCCCGTTTTCGTACCGCAATTTCTTTAATTTGGAACGGCGGGGAACACTTTTTTGAAGGAACCGTTAATGGCACCATTCGTGAGGAAAAAGTGGGCACCGAGGGCTTTGGCTACGACCCTATTTTTGAGCCCGAAGGCTACCACATTACCTTTGCCGAAATGACCCTGGAAGAGAAGAACCGCATTAGCCACCGCGCTATAGCCATGGAAAAGCTGATTGGCTTTTTGAATGAGCAGGCAGGTATAAATAGAATGTAGATTGAATTAATCTAAAAATTCGTCATGCCGATGAATATCGACATCCCACCATACGGGTAAACGCTGGCACTTACCAGAGCATACCCTAGCGCGTGGGATGCTGAAACAAGTTCAGCATGACTTCTTTTATGTATGCTTCACTATTAAAAACCCGTCATGCCGATGAATATCGGCATCCCACCAGACAGGTAAACGCTGGTACTTACCAGAGCATAACCTAGCGCGTGGGATGCTGAAACAAGTTCAGCATGACTTCTTTTTTTGTATGCTTCACTATTAAAAACCCGTCATGCCGATGAATATCAGCATCTCACTAGATGGGTGAACGCTGGCACTTACCGGAACACAACTTAGCCCGTGGGGTGCTGAAACAAGTTCAGCATGACGGGCAGGAGTATGTGGGCACATTAAATAAGCCGAACATCTAACCAGAATTGTTACCATACTACTCAGCAAACAAATCAGCTTTCAAATCTTTCATTTCTGGATTTACTGATTGAATGAGATTGATCTTCCAATTCTTATGCCAGTTCTTTAATTGTTTCTCCCGGTCTATGGCATCGGTTATTCTTTCGAAATATTCATAGAAGAGCAGGTCATGTAATTTATATTTCTTTACAAAAGCCGAACCATCTCCATTAATGTGTTGTGATATCCGAGTCCTTAAATCGCTGGTTACACCAATGTAAAAAGTAGTGCGGTATTGGTTAGTCATAATATAAACATGCCCTTGCTTAAATAACATACCTGTGAATATATAAATTCTTTGCCATCATACTGAACTTGTTTCGGCACCCATCAGATGGGTGAACGGTAGTTTTTATCAGGCCGCAACTAGCCCGTGGGATGCTGAAACAAGTTCAGCATGACTTCTTTTTATGATGCTTTACTAATAAATGCCCGTCATGCCAATGAATATCGGCATCCCACCAGGAAGGCGAACGCTGACATTACCAGGGCATAACTTAGCGCGTGGGATGCTGAAACAAGTTCAGCATGACTTCTTCTTATGATGCTTTACTAATAAATGCTCGTCATGCCGATGGATATCGGCATCTCACTAGATGGGTGAATGCTGGCACTTACCAGAGTACAACTTAGCACGTGGGTTGCTGAAACAAGTTCAGCATGACTTCTTCTATTTATGACTTACTAATAACTTTCCGTCATGCTGATGGATATCGGCATCCACCAGAAGGGCGAACGCTGACATTACCAGGGCATAACTTAGCGCATGGGATGCTGAAACAAGTTCAGCATGACTTCTTTTTATGATGCTTTACTAATAAATGCCCGTCATGCCAATGAATCGGCACCCAACAGACTGTTGAACATTGTACACACCAGAGTACAACTTAGCACGTGGGGTGCTGAAACAAGTTCAGCATGACTTCACTCAACTACCATGCATTGACTCTTACTCAACTACTGCGGCGTCTTTTTCTTCGTTAGCGTATCGGTTATTACTTTTTCACGCTCTAATTTTACGGGCACGGTGCTGCCGGGTGGTTGCAGTATGGTTTTGTCGATAGCGCGGTTTACCCTGCCCGAATCTGCTCCGGTTGTTCCCCTCAGGGTTGAACCTGGCTGGATCACTTTCCGCAGAATAGAATCGGCTACTGACGGCTTTTTACCTGTAGAATCTACCGGTGCAGCCTTGGTTGCCGGGGCGGTAATTTTGCCTGTTGCCGGTTTGGGTTTCCCCCTGGCGGGAGGCTTATTAACAGACCTCGCTACCGGTTTGTACCTCGACGCCTGTGTTATCGCCTCTTTAGATACAGGCCGGTCTTTGGGTTTCCAAATAAAGCCCCTCAATATCTTATCATCGTCTTTAGCCTTACCAATTGGGATAATACGGTCTTCTACCTTAGTATACTTAGTGAGGTTATTGATCTTGTTATCTTTCAAATTCACCCTAAAACGGCTGCCTATAGAACGCAGCATTTGGGTTACTTTGCCGCTGTCGCGGTTAAAATAAATTGACTCGGCATTACCATCTACAAACATGCGGTACAGCTTGCTATCGGCAAAAAAGCCGCGCATTTTTTTACCTGCCACCTGGTTATAATGGGTAGAATCTACCCCCTCAATATTTACTGTAAAGGCATTGGGATAAAGATCCATATTATCCAGCTTCTTATTTTTAAGCTGCAGCATAATGGTATCGCCCGAAAGCTGCGAGCCTTGCGTCCAAAACATGGGGTTAATATAACACCGCATGGTAGAGTCGGCATAACTATAGAACATGGAATCGGCCTTGGCCTGTAAATCCGACTTAAATATCTTGGCGTTATGGTGCGCACTCAAAATACGGATGCGGGCGGTATCGCTCAATTCTACCTTCCGGTTAAGGTAAACCGAATCGGGCCTTACCACTTTAGGCGGTGCTAAGGGAGTTGCCTTGGTTCCGGTTGCTTTATCTGGTGTAGCCTTCTCTGTGCTAACTTTTTCTGCGCTGGCTTTGTTTGAGCCAACCTTTGATAGTGCAGTTTTTGAAGTATCGGCCTTGCCCTTGGCCGGAGTAGTGGAAATGGTTTGCTTCCTGGTAGTATCAGGCGGTTTAGGGGCACCAAACAAGTCGGCATGCAAGAAACTCATATCCATTTTAATCTCTGCCGGAGGCATCAATATCAGGTTTTTAGCGGTAGACAGCTTTAAGGGTACTTTTTTAACAACAGGTTTATCCGGGTCTTTTAACGAGGTATCTCTAATACCGGCCAGCCGCATTTTTTCCTGCATCTCTTTCAACACCTTGTAGGTCACAATTTGCGTTTCCAGGGTATCGGCACCCCAGTAAATAGAGTCGCGCTTAATTTTTGGCGGCGGCTTAATGGCTAAAGAGTCGGCCACTGGTGCTTCTGTTTTAGCATCGGCGGGCTTAGCTGCGGTGCTTTGTTTTACAGGGATGGTGTTAGGCACCGGTTTACGTGCAACCGTGTTCTTTCCGGCCTTGCCTTTTACCGCCGGGGCTTTTACTACGGTATCTTTCTGCGTGGTATCGCGCTGCTCGGTTACCATAATTACGTAGGGGTTTTGCGTTACCACGGCACGTTCATCGGCACGGTAATACTCCCCCAAATCGCCTTTAATGGTTACTTTTTGTTCGTTATCGTTAAAGGTCACATTTTTTACGGCACGGCCATATCCCTTTAAACGGTCGTAAAATAAACTGTCGCCTTTTAACGATTTTGTTTTTTGAGTGTATAAGTTCCTTTTACCAAAAAAGGCTTGTTCGTTTACGGTATTGTAGCGGCCATTTTCGGTATACAAGGTATCTTTATCCTTACCATAAATATGCGTAGGGCCTAAAAAATATGAGATACGCGTACCCGAGTTATAGCGTAAAGTATCTGTTTTAATAACGGCATCTACAGTGTTCAACACTACATCGTACCTAAAATAGGCATCGCGCGAGAGCGCAAAATAGTAGCCGTTTTTACTCACCAGCGTATTATCCTTATTTACCAGCTTGCCGCCGCCGGTGTATGTACCTATGCGGGTGGCGGTATTGTAGGTTAAGTAGTTAGTGGTAAGGGTCGCATCGCGGTCAATCATCCGCACATTATCGGTCAGGAGGGCAACGTGCGAGTTGCCGTTATAGTAAAGCTTATCCGAATATACATCCAGGGTATCGCTCTGGCTAATGTGCACATGGCCGAAGGCATCAAAGGAATTGCGCGATTTATAGAAATAAGCACTGTCGGCCCGTAAGGTAGTGGCTTCCTGGCTAAACACGCCATTATAAACCTTGAACACGTCTTCGCCGTTCAGCTTAATACCGCGCGACTCGGTAGAACTTACAATGGTAACTATAGATTTTGCAGGCCTGCGCACCGGTTTAATCTGCGCCATGGCGGCGGCAGCTAAAAGTAACAGGATATAAGTAAAGAGATATTTTCTCACGCTGCAAAATTAGTTGTTTGGTTGCGGTTATTAAATTAATAATTTTGACCATGTTGCCGGTCGAACGCTTTACTGCTTTTATTCAACAAAACCAGCTGTTTACGCAGGGCAAACAGGTATTGGCTGCGGTGAGCGGTGGCATGGATTCGGTTTTAATGGTTCATTTGCTAAAAGCGGCCGGTTATAACTTTGCTATAGCCCATTGCAATTTCCAACTGCGTGGCACCGAAGCCCAAGCCGATCAGGATTTTTGCCAAGCCTTAGCCCAGCAGTTAGCAGTGCCTTTTTACACCATTGATTTTAATACATCTGATTTTGCCCGCGAGCAAAAAATCTCTATACAGATGGCTGCCCGTGAACTGCGCTACCGGTGGTTTGAGCAACTGAGCCAACAACACCATTACACCGCCGTTGCGCTGGCACACCACCAAAACGATGCAATTGAAACTATATTGTTAAACCTTACCCGTGGTACGGGTATTGCCGGTTTGCATGGCATTTTACCTAAAAATAACCTGTGGGTGCGGCCTTTGCTTTTCTTAACAAGAGCAGAAATTGAAACCCTCATCACGCAAAACCAACTGGCTTATGTGGAAGACAGCTCTAACGCTTCTACCAAATATTCCCGCAATAAAATCAGGCATGAGGTTATTCCTAAACTCAAAGAACTGAACCCAAACCTCGAACAAACCTTTGAACGCAACCTCAGCCACTTTCGCGAACTGGAGCTGCTACTGCAACAGCAATTGGCGCTGGTAAAAAAGGAACTATGGGTTGAGCAGGGCAATGAAGTGCATTTATCTTTAGCAGGCATCCGTAAGCTGTACCCGCAGCGGCTGCTGTTACTGGGTTTACTGAAAGATTATGGCTTTAATGAAACGAGTATTGACGACTTGATTGCGGCGCTGAATAAACATAGCGGACGTGTATTTGAATCTGCAACCCACACTTTACTGCTCGATAGGGATATGATTATCCTGAAACCAAAAGCAGCCGATAGCCCGCCGCAGGTATTGGTAAATGAAGGTGATGAATTGGTAAACTTTGACAGCCATACGTTTAAGATAAAGTACACCGAAGAACTTACTCATGTGTACAACAACTCCAACCAAGCCATTGCTGATGCCGATTTGCTGATTTACCCCTTAACCCTGCGCAATTGGCAACAAGGCGATTATTTTGTACCCCTGGGCATGAACACGCGCAAAAAACTGAGCGACTTTTTCATCAATCAAAAGATACCGTTACACCAAAAAAAACAGATACCACTGCTGGTTAATGGCAACGGCGAAGTGATTTGGATTGCCGGTTATCGCTTAAGCAACCGTTATAAATTGACAAAGCAAACCAAAAAAGTTACTATCTTCGAACTATTAAAGCCATGACAGCTACCAAACCGGTTTTTATAGAAAAGCAGTACTTAGGCCGCGAGTGGATACCCGTAACCATTAGGCTGGTGCTGGCTATGCTCTGTTTTGCCGTCTTCTTTTTCACCGATGGCAACGAGCGCAACGCCGATCTGTTGGTGGTGGTAGGTTTTGCTATTGTTATTATTTCCATCATCTTAGGCTTTGTGGTACATTTTAGTACTAAAGTGCAAAACCAAAGCATTCTGCTCAATGGTTTGTGGACCACCAAATTGGTTAAAATAGACCTTAACAGCATTGTGAAGGCAGAAAAAGGCACCTACAGCCGTTACCTGTTTAACAACCCAGTATATAACCTGCACAGCAAGGGTACCATCCGTTTTTATACGGCCGGTAATGACGCTATTCACCTAACCGACCGTGATGGGTTGGTGTATATTATAGGTTCGCAGCACTGCAACGAATTGCTAAGAGCTATACAAAGCGAAATGGCATAGCCCAAGTCCCCCATAGCATCAAGTTGTAACTGATATAATTCTCCGCTTTAGGGGGTTAGAGGGCAAAATTTTTGTACTTTTAAGCATGATCAAGGTTGAAGGCCTAAGTAAACAATACGGGCAGCGCAAAGCGGTAGACAACATTTCGTTTGAGGTGGCCGAACATGAGAACCTGATCTTGCTGGGTACCAGTGGTTGTGGTAAAACCACCACGCTCAAGATGCTTAACCGGCTAATTGAACCTACCAGCGGTACCATCCAAATAAACGGTGAAGATGTTACCCGCCAGCCGCCCGAATTGCTGCGACGCAACATAGGCTACGTTTTACAAAACAACGGACTGTTCCCCCATTATACCGTGGCCGAAAACATTGCGATTGTACCCCGCCTGTTAAAATGGGACGAAAAGCGCATTCAAAACCGCATGCACGAGCTGGTTGAAAAACTGCACCTGCCTGCCGAACTGCTTACCCAATACCCAAGCCAGTTAAGCGGCGGACAACAGCAGCGCATTGGACTGGCCCGTGCCCTCATGGCCGATGCCCCGGTGTTGCTTATGGACGAGCCTTTTGGTGCGCTCGACAATATAACCCGCTCAAAAATACAGGCCGAATTTAAAGCACTGGATGAATTGCAGCGCAAAACCATTGTGATGGTTACCCACGATGTGCAGGAAGCCTTTGAACTGGGTAACCGCATTTGCATTATGGATAAAGGCCGCATAGTGCAGGCGGGCACCCCGGCCGAACTCTTGTTTAGCCCCATCAATGATTTTGTGAAAGACTTTTTGCAAACGCAGCGCCTGCAATTAGAACTCAAAGCCCTTAGCCTGCAAAATATTTGGGAGTTATTGCCGCCTGCTATAGCCGTAGAAGGTACCGAAATTAACATCCGTTCCACAGAAAGCATTTGGGCGGCTATGGAGGTACTTAAGGGTACTACGCGGCAGGCCTTGCTTATTCCATCGGCAGCTAATGAGCCTAAAATCAGCACTTTTGAGCAGTTAATGGCTGCCTATCACCAATACCAAACCTCATTGCCGGCATGAACGAGCAACAAACATTATGGCAGTTCATGCAGGAGCAGTCTGACAAGCTGTTTACCCAAACCTTAGAGCATATTGGCTTAACTTTTATATCGCTGTTTATTGCTGTACTCATAGGTTTACCACTGGGTATTTTCATTGCCCGTAAAAAACAGTTTTCGGGCACCGTGTTAGGCATAGCCGGGGTGCTGCAAACTATCCCCAGTATTGCGTTGCTTGGTTTTATGATCCCCTTATTGGGCATAGGAGCCAAACCGGCTATCGTAGCCTTATTTTTATATGCCCTGCTTCCTATTATCCGTAATACCTACACCGGCATCACCGGGGTTGATGCCTCTGTTAAAGAAGCGGCTTTGGCCATGGGGATGAGTTTAAGGCAGGTGCTTTTTAAGGTAGAATTACCGCTGGCCATGCCGGTTATATTGGCAGGCATCCGCACAGCAACGGTTATTAACGTAGGTGTAGCTACGTTGGCCTCCTACATTGCCGCCGGCGGCTTGGGCGAATTTATCTTCGGCGGTATATCGCTCAATAACAGCAACATGATTTTGGCAGGGGCTATCCCAGCGGCATTGCTGGCTATCTTGTTCGATTTCCTGCTATCCGTCGTCCAAAAAATCAGCTTTAAAAAACTAAAATTTGGCTTATACGCCTTACCGGTAATTGCTTTGGTGCTGGCTTCTTTTTACCTTATTCCTACCGCTATAGGCAGCAAGCTTACCGCCGGTTTTACGCCCGAGTTTATGGGCCGGCAAGATGGCAACCTGGGTTTGCAGCAAAAATACGGGCTCAAAATTCACACCATCGTAATTAACGATGCCGTCATGTACAATGCCGCTTACGAAAAGCAACTGGATGTCATCAGCGGTTACTCTACCGATGGCCGGTTAAAAGCGTATGATTTAATGGTGCTCGAGGATGATAAGAAGATCTTCCCGCCTTATTATGCGGCACCCATCGTAAGACAATCGGCCTTGCAAAAGTTCCCTGAGCTGGAAAAAACGCTTAATTTGCTGTCGGGCCATATCAATGATTCGGTCATGACCGACCTTAATTACCGTACCGATTACCTACACCAAACCCCCGAGCGTGTAGCCAAAGATTTCTTGATAGCGCAAGAGCTTTATCAGCCAAGCCGCCATGGTAAAGCGGGCACAGTGCGTATAGGCTCTAAGGTATTTGGCGAGCAGTATATTTTAGCCAGCATGTACAGTATGCTTATTGAGGGTTACACCGACTATGCCACCTCTACCAAAACCGGGCTAGGCGGCACTAAAATTTGCTTTGACGCCTTAACTAACGACCAGATAGACTTTTACCCCGAATACACAGGCACAGGTTTACTGGTTCTATTAAAACCATCGGCGCAAAAAGTGCAGGAGGTAGGGCTTAATAAAGACAAGACCTATGCCTATGTGCAGCAGGAGTTTAAGCGCCAATATAAAATTGAATGGTTAAAACCAATTGGGTTTAATAATGCGTATGCTTTAATGATGCGAAAACAACAATGCAATGACCTGGGCATCAAAACAATTTCGGACTTAAAACGCTTTTTGGATACTAATAAATAGCATGACTTTAGCCGACTCTTACAAAGTGGTACGCCGGCGTACCGAAGACATTTGCAGCCATCTTCAAACTGAGGATTATGTGGTACAGCCTGTGGGCGATGTGAGTCCGCCTAAATGGCATATTGGCCACACTACCTGGTTTTTTGAAACCTTTATATTGAAGCCCTATTTTATGGGCTACCAGGAGTACGACCCTAATTACAACTACGTTTTTAACAGTTATTATGAAACCGTAGGTGCCAGGGTTATCCGCACCGATCGTGGTAATTTAAGTCGACCTACCGTGTTGGACGTTTACCGCTACCGCGAGTATGTAGACGAGGCTATGTATAAGTTTTTGTGCCATGAGCCATCGGCCCAGGTTAAAGAACTGTTTATTTTAGGCTTGCACCACGAAGAACAGCACCAGGAGTTATTGTATTACGATATTAAATACATTCTGGGCCATAACCCGCTTTTCCCGGCCTATAACCCGGCTTATTCATCGCCCAAAATTGAAGGGCATGAAGGCTGGGTGAGCATGGCCGAAGGTATTTATGAAATTGGGCACCAAGGCCCTGATTTTTGCTTTGACAATGAGCTTAACCGCCATAAAGTATATTTAAATACTTACCAGATCAGCACCAGTTTAGTCACCAATGCCGAGTATTTTGAATTTATAAACGCAGGCGGCTACCAGGATTTTAGGTACTGGCATGCCGAAGCTTGGGATTGGGTAAAAACCAACGAAGTAAAAGCACCCTTATACTGGCATAATATTGATGGCAAATGGCACACCTATACTTTCAGGGGTTTGGAGCCACTGCACCACCACGATAGCGTAATGCACATAAGCTATTATGAGGCTTACGCCTATGCCTCGTGGAAAGGCATGCGCCTGCCAACTGAGTTTGAGTGGGAAGCCGCAGCCACCCAATTTAACTGGGGTACACGCTGGGAATGGACCGAAAGCGCTTACCTGCCCTACCCCGGTTTTAGCAAAGCACCCGGAGCCATTGGCGAGTATAACGGCAAATTTATGGTGAGCCAAAAAGTGTTGCGTGGTGCCTCAGAGGCTACCCCACCAGGCCATAGCCGTATTACTTACCGTAACTTTTTTCACCCTAGTTTGCGCTGGCATTTTACCGGCATCCGTTTAGCCCGATAGCCTTACCATACCTATGAAGAATTTTGAATCGACCTTAATGCCCGAGAAGCACGATAACGATACCCAACAGCAATTTGCCAATGATGTACTGGCCGGCTTAAACGCCACGCCCAAATACCTCGAGGCCAAATACTTTTACGACAATGCCGGCGATGAACTTTTCCAGGAGATCATGAACTGCCCGGAATACTATCCCACCAATTGTGAGATGGATATTTTCACCTTGCAAACCGAAGCGCTGGCCAAAGCCATTATTGCTGATGGCAGTGCTTTTGACCTGATTGAGCTGGGTGCGGGCGATGCCACAAAATCCACCCACTTGCTGCGGCATTTGCTGGATAATAAGGCTGATTTTACTTATCTGCCTATAGATATATCGGGCCATGTAATCAATTATTTGAACGAAACCCTGCCAGCAACCTTACCCGGCTTACAACTTACCGGCCTAACCGGCGAATACTTTGACATGCTGAAACAGGCTGCAGAAATATCGGGCAGGCGCAAGGTGGTATTATTTTTAGGCTCTAACATTGGCAACATGCCGGTACAAGATGCTGAGGGATTTTGTGCCGAACTGCGCAGGCATTTATCGCCCGGCGATAGTGTTTTGATGGGTATAGACTTAAAAAAGAATCCCCAAATAGTACTGGCTGCTTATAACGATGCTCAGGGCTTTACCCGCCAGTTTAACCTCAACTTGCTTACCCGCATTAACCGCGAGCTGGAGGCTAATTTTAATATCGAGCAATTTGAGCATTACCCTACCTATGATCCTGAAACCGGTTCGTGCAAAAGCTACCTTATTAGTCTAACCGATCAGCAGGTAACCATCTACGGCCAAACCATCAGCTTCAAGCGCGATGAATATATTTACATGGAGATTTCTCAAAAGTACACGGTAGATGAAACCAACCAAATGGCCGCAAAAGCAGGATTTGAACCGGTAAATCATTTCTTTGATAGCAAGGAGTGGTTTTTGGATGCTATTTGGATGGCGATTTAGTCACTCCGGCTACTTAAGGGAAGGTTCATAGGTAATTACTGCACTTTTATAATGCAGACGTTATCATAATTACCGTCATGCCGATGAATATCGGCATCTCACACGCTAAGTAAACTGCATTTATAATATACTAAGTGGCTTACTTGTCGTTCACCTTTCTGGTGAGATGCCGATATTCATCGGCATGACAGTAGTGAAACTGTAATGAACAAAACAGCTATTTTAAATTTGTCCCGGTATCCTGCTAAATTTTTATTTGCTTTGTAAAGCAACTCATCAACAATAAGTAATGGAAAACTTCTCCTTAAAAGATAAAGTAATATTAGTAACCGGCGGTACCGGTATTTTAGGCGATGCTTTTATTAAAGGCATAGCGCAAGCCGGTGGCATAGTAGGTATTTTGGGCCGCAACGAAAAGGTAGCTCAGGAACGTGCCGATGCGGTTAACGCTAACGGCGGACAAGCCATTGCACTGATTACCGATGTAATGAAAGAAGCTGACCTGATAGCCGCCCGCGATAAGGTAATAGACACCTACGGCCGTATTGATGGCTTAGTGAACGGTGCAGGCGGTAACATGCCTGGTGGCATTATACAGCCCGATCAGGATATTTTTACCATGAGCATGGATGGTATGCGCCAGGTAATGGACTTGAATCTTTGGGGAACGCTGATACCTACCCAGGTATTTGGCGAAGTTATGGCCAAGGGTGGTAAAGGCAGCATTGTAAATATATCCTCTATGGCTTCACAGCAGGCAATTACCAAGGTATTGGGTTACAGTATGGCCAAAGCTGCGGTAGACAGTTACACGAAATGGTTTGCCGTAGAGGCAGCTAACCGTTACGGCGATGCCATACGCATGAATGCCATTGCACCCGGCTTTTTCCTGACCGAACAAAACCGTACCCTGCTTACCCAGCCTGATGGCAGCTTTACCGAACGCGGCAACTTGGTAGTTAAAAACACACCATTTAAACGCTTTGGCAAAGCCGGAGAACTTATTGGCGCACTAGTTTGGCTGTTGAGTGATGCTTCGGCCTTTGTAACCGGTACGGTAATTAATGTAGATGGCGGCTTCTCGGTATTCAGCGGTGTTTAAGCCTAATCAACCCATATATAAGCAAAGAAAGTCGTTTCAGATAAACGGCTTTCTTGCTTTATAATAATTTATGATCGAACATTAACAGATACACCCAGGTCACGATAAAGATAAAAGGTATCATGAAGGGAGAGATACGCTGAAAAAAGCGGTCTCGCTTATTACCATTTAACATGGGATAATAGTTTTCGTGCGAACTGCCATCAGTTTCCCCTTTGTAATTCTTGCGCAGCTTTCGCATGTAAAACAAACCTGCAATTACATCAACAAAGGTAAATATGGCTACCAGCAATGCAGCAACCGGAAATATAACGGCCAGCATTTGCTGCTTTTGAAACAGCGGTGGCGTTGGGGCTTTGGCCGTTACCAGCATGGCATACACATTAAAAAAGAAGGATTGCCCTATAGATAGCCATATTACACGCTGGTTTACGGCATTGTCATGATGTTCTATTTGTGCGCGGGTAACGCGGTATAATTCTGAAAGGGGTTTCTCTTGAAACTCCTCCGATTGTGGTGTAACGGACATAGCAAATATATATGTACAATTAACACTAAGCCGTATTCAAAGTTTTAATTATAGGTAATATATTTTCACTTAAATTAAGTTTAAGTATTAGGCACCCGATAGCTGAAAGCGGTGCTTACGGCCTAGCTTTTCTACATTAATTTGCCCTTTAGCTTTTAAGCCCGATAATGCAGCGGCAATTTGCCGCCCTATTTTTTCTGCATCCGATTTAGGTTCGTACTGCGCCATGGCATTGGCAATATCCTCTTTAAAACCAGATCCAATTTCATGGAGTGCAAAAGCTATTTTGGAGTTAATGCTTAACTTATCGGTATACTTTTCAGGTACATCAAGGGCTGAGGCAGCTTGAGATTCAGAGTTTTTACCTTTAGTTGGCTTTGCGGCCGATGCTTTACGGGTTGAAGGTAGCTTTTCTGATGGAGCAGCGGCGGCTTCCCCATCAATCTTTTGGGTAGCAGGCGGGCTTTGAATAAAAGCCTCCAAAACACCTTCCAAACGCTTAACCTCCTGCTCGTGAAATGATATTTTTTCTTTTAGATATTCAACAATATCCTTTTCAGTAACTTTTGCCATAAGAATTTTATGGTAGTTAAAATACTGGTATTTTAAGTTTAGGCTTAAACGCTAATTTACATTGCAACACTATGGTCTATACGCGGGTCTTCGGGCAAGATCTCCATATCGGGGCAATCAATATAATCGGCATACCATTGTATGGCGCTTATTACATCCAGTGCATCATCTGGGGAAATGTTTATGGTTTCGAACGCATATAGCTTATTATCGGCATAGCCAAATAGTTGTATCTCGTTAGGGTCGGGCATAAAGTTTTCGTTGGTAACACAGTAAACTTTAACCTTCAACGTGGTATCGCGTGAGTGTATAACGTCCCGGCAAGGGTCGTTAGGGTCGGTAGCTAAAAGAAATACATTGTGATCCATAAAAAAACAACATTATATATTTGATATAGTTTACTCTAATTAATAATACCCTGCTACTTAACTAAAAGTTTCGCATGCAAGTTAATAATCTCCGGTTACTGTAAAGTAAACAAAAGCGGCCAAAACTTGTCTTTTTATAAAGAAAAGAAAAACATGAAGTTAACGCTTATAAGAACAACCGTAGCGCTGTTATTTTTTGCACTGGCCGCCTGCCGCGACAATCCTAAGAATACATATGGAGGGCCATCTAATAATCCGCATGATACTGCAAGTTCGCGCCGTGATACCAGCAACACCGGTTTGCGCACCGATGGGCGGGAAGCTAATTAATCAGGAGTTACAATAGCGTAATAAATGGGAAACGATACCCCATTCCACAGTAAATATTTCTACACATGAAAGTTCTTATAAGCTAAAAGGCAATTAATTTAAGCTAAAATAAGTCTTTTATTGTAATGGTATACCTTTTGTCTATACAAACATGCCCACTCAAAGGGCTGTTTTTCATAGGTAGATGTAGAGTCGGATGACTGCGAGAGTGATCCGACTTTTTATTTATATAGCTTTGCCCCGGCGCAAGGCTTCTTCCCCAAAACGAATAAGATCATTAGCCGTAATAAAGCCAACCGTATTTAATACAATTTCCCCTTTACTATCAAATATGATCAGTGTAGGGTAAGCCCTCATGCCCCAGGCTTGTGCCAGTTGCGGGTTATTGCCCCGCTCCATATCTAAGGCTACGTTCACAAAGTTTTGGTTATAAAATGCGGCAGCTTTGCCATTTTTAAAGGTGGTAGCCTTTAACATTTTGCATGGCCCGCACCAGGTAGCATAGGCATCAACAAAAATATATTTGTTTTGGGCAGCCGCCCGCTTTAGCGCTTGCGGCCATGATGTTTCCACAAAGTTTATTTCACTGTCGTTCCCGTTAGTTTGTGCAGAGCAGTTAAACGCGGCTAAAAAAAGCAGCACTATAGCACTTAAAAAAATCTTCATCTAGTAAATATAAGTAAGCATATAAAAACCAACCTGTACGGTGTACAGATTGGTCAAATTATCTAGTTATTAAGCAGGGGTAACAGGCCTGCCCGGACGTGTTGGGCGTTGCTGTTCTTGCTGCTGGCGCTGTTGATCGGCTTGTTGCTGCCTTTGCTGTTGCGCCTGTTCGCGTTGTTGCCTTTGCTGCTCGGCCTGCTGCTGGCGTTGCTGATCTTGCTGCTGACGCTGTTGTTCAGCCTGCTGCTGTCTTTGTTGCTGTTGAGCTTGGTCACGTTGCTGACGTTGTTGTTCGGCTTGCTGTTGGCGTTGCTGATCTTGTTGTTGACGCTGTTGATCGGCCTGCTGTTGTCTTTGTTGCTGTTGAGCTTGGTCACGTTGCTGACGTTGTTGTTCGGCTTGTTGTTGGCGCTGCTGATCTTGTTGTTGACGCTGTTGATCGGCCTGCTGTTGTCTTTGTTGCTGTTGAGCTTGGTCGCGTTGCTGCCTTTGTTGTTCAGATTGCTGTTGGCGTTGCTGATCTTGTTGTTGACGTTGTTGTTCAGCCTGCTGCTGTCTTTGTTGCTGTTGAGCTTGGTCACGTTGCTGACGTTGTTGTTCAGATTGCTGTTGGCGTTGCTGATCTTGTTGTTGACGTTGTTGTTCGGCTTGCTGCTGTCGTTGCTGTTGCTGAGCTTGGTCGCGTTGCTGCCTTTGTTGTTCAGATTGTTGCTGGCGCTGCTGGTCTTGTTGCTGCTGGCGTTGTTGCTGCTGAACCTGATCACGTTGTTGACGTTGCTGTTCAGACTGCTGTTGGCGCTGCTGGTCTTGCTGCCCAGATTGCTGTTGCTGCTGGCGGCGTTGCTCATATTGCTGGCGACGCTCATCAGCCTGTTGACGCTGCTGATCGGTTTGCGGTTGACCTGTTTGCTGCTGTTGCTGCTGACGGCGTTGGTCATACTGCTGACGGCGCTCATCAGCCTGTTGACGCTGTTGATCGGTTTGCGGTTGACCTGTTTGCTGCTGTTGCTGCTGACGGCGTTGGTCATACTGCTGACGACGTTCGTCGGCTTGTTGACGTTGCTGATCGGTTTGTGGCTGACCTGCTTGCTGCTGGCGGCGCTGCTCAAATTGCTGGCGACGCTCATCTGCCTGTTGACGCTGCTGGTCTGTTTGCGGCTGACCGGACTGACCTTGCTGCTGCTGACCACGACGTTGCTCATATTGTTGACGGCGCTGCTCGGCCTGTTGCTGGCGTTGTTGCTCAGTTAACTGCTGGTCTTGCTGCTGACCCCGGCGTTGTTGCTGCTCATCGCGGGTACGGTTAGGCACATCGCCTGCTTGCCCTTGCGGCCTGGCGGGGCGATTATCGCCGTTGCCGTTATTACCCGGACGATTGTTACCTTGCCAATTGTTATTATTATTTCTGTCGTTATTCATTTTGACCACGTTGCGGTTAGCAGCATCGTTGCTGCGTGCTATGTTAGCTAACCTGTTTGCATTGATTCGGTTGTAATCTCCACCCCTGCCGCCTATACGGTAATTAGGGTTAGCATTACGGTAAGCGCTGGCATTTACTACCCGTGCCGGGCGTGCATCATTTACCCGTCTAACTTGTGGGCGGTAAATATTAAAGGTATTATTATTTACATAACCCCTACCCGGACGGTTAATGTTATTAATATTATACACCTGAACCCTGCTGCGGGTAGCCCTCTGAATATCCAATATACGCGGACCGGCAATATAGCGGCGGTTGTTACGGCTATAAAAATTATTTATCACCACAGTTCTGCCAAAAAATGAGGAAATGCGTGGCCTTGGCACATAGTAATTATAGATATCGGGGCTGTTAATATAAAGCTGCGGCGCAAAGGTCCAGTAATCGTACGGAATGTCGTAGTTACTGTATGCGGCATCTATATTAGCCTGTGGGCCAAGCGGTGCCCAACCATAATATTCGTTATCGCTGCGCCAGTCAACCCAGGCTGGTCCCCATTCATAATCGGGTATCCATTCCCAGCCATAGTAATCATCAAAGCGCCAGCGGCCGTAATGGAACGGTGCCCAGCCCCAATCATAATCTGAGGCCCAGGTATTGCCGTATTCGGTCATTACCCAATGGCCGTTGGTGGCATAGGGTCTAAAATCCTGGTCAACGTCGGGTATCCAAACGCTGCCATAGTCGGGGTCATCTATCCAGGTACCATAAGGCTCCAGCTGGTCGTAAAAATCTTGAAAAGTAATTTCATCGTCTTGCGCCTTTACGCTTTGAGGCACTACCATCACGGTGGTAACCACCAGGAAGCACAGGCTTATATATTTGAATAATGATTTCATGTTTGGCGGTATTAATTGGTGTTGGTATTAGTTCGACACTATAATATCAAAAGCGTTTAATCAATATATTGTTTTTTAGGGTCAGCCCACCCTTGCCGCGTTGGGCGGCTTTTACGAAGCAGTTGATCATGTAATTAAGATGGGGGACTTCAATACCTATTTTAAGCCCTCCCTTACCCGGGAGGGTTTGGGAGGGGCTTCTTTTTTTACTAATTTTACGCCATATTACCTAAAACGGATGAGTATGAGCACAGTAAATATTCCACGGTTAGATTTAGATACCTACAGAAACGGTGATGCCGAAAGCCGCAAACAGTTTTCGGATGCCATTGGACAGGCGTTTAATGATACCGGTTTTGTTACCATTACCAATCATGGCCTGAGCAAGGAACTGATAGACAGCCTTTACACGCAAGTTAAAGCCTTATTTGCTTTGCCCGAAAATGTAAAACTGAAGTACGAAAAACCAGAATTAGCCGGCCAGCGCGGTTATACCAGTAAGGGCAAAGAAACCGCCAAAGGTTTTAAAATACCCGACCTAAAAGAGTTTTGGCAAATTGGCCAAACCGTTACTGATGGCGACCCGGTTAAAGATTTTTACCCTGATAACGTGTACGTAGAAGAACTGCCCGAGTTTAATACCGTAACCCGCGAGATTTACGCAAAGCTGGAAGCTGCCGGCACTATGCTGCTCGAAGCCATTTCCGTTTATCTGGGTCTGCCTCAAAACTATTTTGATGATAAGGTGCACAACGGTAACTCTATTTTACGTACACTGCACTACTTCCCTATTGAAGATCCGGATGCTTTAGCCCCCGATGCCGTACGCGCCGGTGCACATGAGGACATTAACCTGATTACCTTGTTAATTGGCGCCAGCGCCGACGGGCTCGAAGTACTTACCCGCGAAAACGAGTGGTTCCCTATCAAAGCACATGGCGAAGATGTAGTGGTTAACGTGGGCGATATGCTGCAGCGCTTAACCAACAACAAACTCAAATCAACCACGCATCGGGTGGTTAACCCGCCGCGCGAGCAAATGAAGTTTTCCCGTTTTTCGGTACCTTTCTTTTTGCACCCAAAAGCAACTATGGACTTAACCAGTTTAGATAGCTGCATTGATGAACAGCATCCAAAGATCTATAGCGATATGACCGCTGGCGACTACCTTGACGAACGGTTAAGAGAAATAGGACTGAAGAAATAATTTAGCCAGTAAAAAGAAGCGGTTACAATGCAACAAGGCTTATGGCCAGTTGCATTGTAACCGCTTTTTAGTTTAATAGGCTTAAAGCTTCTTCTTCGCGTCTTGCGAGGAACGAAGCAATCTCTGCGTAGAACGGTCGCCGAGATACCTGTCGTGCAGGGATTGCTTCGTACCTCGCAATGACGATGAAGTATAATAGATTATCCCTCCAGCTTCATAAACAAGTTATTCAGCGATTCTGAATACGTAGGATGCGCAAATATGTAGTACCTTATCTTGTCGTAAGTGATGCCACCTTCCATGGCCATTTGCAGAACCGACATAATTTCGCCTCCTTCTTCGGCCATAATAGCTACGCCTAATATCTCTTTGGTATCGGGGTTCACTACCGCTTTCATCAGTCCGCGGGTTTCACCTACTTCTACAGCACGGGCCACGCTATCCATTTTCAAGATGGCTACTTCATACTTCAATCCCTGCTTTTTTGCCTCATTTTCTGTAATACCTATGCGCCCCAGTTGAGGGTCGGTAAACATGCAATAGGGTACAGGGCGGTCCTTAGTGCTTAAATCCTGTCCTTGCAGCAGGTTGCGCCAAACAATGGTAAAGTCGTTGTAGGCAATATGTGTAAATGCTGGTCCGCCTTTGATATCGCCTAAGGCATAAATGCCGGGGACATTGGTTTCCAGTTTATCGTTTACCTTGATGTAACCTTTGTCGTCAACGGCAACACCCGCAGCGGGCAGGTTTAATGCTTTGGTTTGGGGTGAACGGCCAACGGCTACCAACACATGCGAACATTCTAACTGCTCGGTGCTTCCATTTAAATTAACCGTTACCTGTATTTTACCGTTATCATCCTGTTCAAATTTTGTAGCCTGGGCGTTTACATGAATAGCAATGCCTTCCTCTTCCAAAATACCAGTCATTTCATGCGAAATATCTTCATCCTCGTGCGACATGATACGCGTACCACGCTCAAGCAAGGTAATTTGGCTGCCAAAGCGCCTGAACATTTGGCTAAACTCG
>Ga0265780_10003045_pt1 | contig 22298 bp, 20 predicted proteins | sample P1T30metagenome_FD_192432 | JGI IMG/M metagenome (GOLD analysis project Ga0265780, IMG submission 192432) | Plant litter microbial communities from East Loma Ridge, Irvine, California - P1 T30 | ecosystem: Environmental > Terrestrial > Plant litter > Unclassified | place: USA: California...
TTCCGCAGATGCCTGCTGTTGTTTGCGAAGGACGTCTTCGGCGTTCAGGCGTTTGGAGCTCGTGCCTCCTCCATGACCTTCTGTTCACGTTGCTCGGCTGCACACTGTTTTGCCGCAAGACGTTTTTGGCGTAGCGTTTCTGGCGTATCATGGCCCTCTTTTCCTGGGTTGGGTCGATCCTGAAGCCTCTTGGTCGATTTATGGGTGGTATGTTGTCTCTCTTCCGTAGTCCTGTTGTGGTTTGATCCCTTTTCAGACTCTTGATTCTTCATTCGCTCCTGGGCAGCTTTTGCATTGGCTTCTCGGGGTAGTTGCTCTTGCTCGCGAGATTGCTCTTGACTTGCTGGAAGTCGCGCTTTATTTAGTTGTTCTGTGCATTCTCGCTCGCGGACTACACGTTGTCGACGCCACAGGACCATATCAACATAGAATGTAGTCCAAGTCTCATGAACTCCAGGATACTTGAGGTCATACTTCTGCTTCGCTTTTGCATTCCCCAGCACATCATATGCAATGCCGGTCTGCAGAGAATTCATTAGGCATCCCACTGAGTGAACAACAGCACTATTTTTGACGTCATTGAAGTGGTCCGCGCTGAGCTCAGATCCCTTGAGATTTCTGTTCGGGTGGTGTTTGTGCATTAACATTTTGTGAGCATGCTGAATGTCATCCTGTGTGGCACGCTGGCCGAGCTCCAGCATGGCGTAGTAGTCTGAAATCCCTGGAGGAGTCGGCGCATTCATCGTAAAGATGGGCGCAATCGGTACTAGTACTTTAGTGAACCGCAAAATGATGTATAGCAGAATGCTTCCGTCGAAGGCAGTGGAAATATTGGTGTGAAAGACATTATACAAGTCAAACAGGTGAGGTTTGTACCCAGCGGCTAGCCAGCACCCGGAGACAACTTTTGTTCGCCAGTGCTTGTCTTAGACAAAAGTTCTAGCTGTGGACCCCCATATGAGACAGTACGTATCTCGAGGTTGGAGAGCACACAGCTTCAGATAAGCTAGTTCACGCTGATAATGGATGTGCACCGAACTGACTACGGTTGCCTATACTGACACCATGAGTCTGCAGTCGTTGAGCATAGTCGACGACTTCGTCGTCCCAAAGCTGCAGCCTCTCTATACCCTCGCCTCCGATAATATCGCGTATAGCTTCAGCAAGCCCCATCGCATTCATGGCAGCTTGACTCGTGCTCATAGCGGTATGCGGTCGGAGACCGGCCAAGGCGTCACCGATGAGGAGTACTCTTCCGGCATCGAAAACAGCTGATGGGGCTATGACGTCCGTGATAGCCTGAATGAAAGGCACTTTGGTCTTCTCAAACAGCTCTGCAAACTGCGGAGGTAGCACCTCTTTGGCGTACGCCTTCTGCCGCGACCACAACTCTTCTCTGACACCTCCGGCAGGCAGAGTGATGCGATGCCTTTTGCCATCCTTATCCGTCATGAGATCTATGTGTTCGGGTGAGTCTTCTTTGTAATTGACGTACCACACATAATTGATCAGACGCTTGCCCTTCTCGATCGTCCCGTGTCGGCCTGGAATCGCATATGCGAGTATTTGGATGTGTTCCGTATGGTAAAAGGTGAACTTCTCCACAAAAACACTCTTCGCTGCTTCTGATATCTCGTTCTCCGGTACGGTACCTCTCCACGCCACGTAGCCAGCATATGTTCGTTTGATCTCCGGGTGATACTTGGCGCGAATGTTCGAGCTTGGCCCATCGGCTGCGACTAGCAAGTCGGCATCGATGACGGATGTGTTCTGTGTGCGGTCCTTAAACGTGATCTTGACTGGATTCGATATATCTAATTCAGCCGAAGTTGCCTCGGGCGCCTGAACATCCGTGACCTGGCACCCGTACTCATACGACACCGTGCCTTCGCCATCCTGAGGAGGTGGCACCTTGGCATACTCATTCTCAACGCCATCAAAATTTGCTCGAAGCAAATGGTAGAGCAGATCCCAAGAGGTCATTTGCTGCTGTTTATGCTGACGATTGATGATATTCCCCTGCTTGTCCAAGTACAGTCGTTGCTGACTTGTGACAGTCAAAGGCGTGTCTGTGCGATCATGATTCTTGAAGAATTGCTGCACCTCGGGCCCTGCAACGACGCCTGCGCCTTGGTCATGAAGAAGTTGTGTTGGGTTGCGCTCCAGGATGCGAACATTGAGGTCCTTGCGCAGTCGCTTCAACGCAACCCCTATAAAGAGACCGCCGAGAGAGCCTCCTACGATGACGATGTTCCTCGGCATAGGTTGCGGCATATTCATTGATTTGATCTTACAGCACGAAGGACGTTGGGGGAACGAAAGGTCGTTCAGCTGGATGAAGAGCTAGGCCACCAGAGGTAGTGTACAAATAGTAGTGTTTGTGATGCGGATGATGACATTGTTATCGTGCTTCGCAGCACAAGCAGAGAGCGAGGCTGCAAAAAAAGCTTACGTGATCATGACCTCACGCGCCAGGTCTCGGCAGTCAACTCGCTACGCGCCCACGCGCCCAATGCCTCGCCAAAACAACGCGTGCGTATATCACATCGCGCACTTTGGATGTTTAGCCCTTGTTGTGCAGGAAAGGCGAGGATCCGAATGCAATTATTGCACTGCACTGCCTTAAACGTCGATAATGATTTTCCGAGGTGTACACGGCAATTGCGCGCAACCTAAGGGGTCAAACAAGGCGTCATCACATGGCAAGTACATCCTTCAGCATTTTCATATATGCATGATACCCTACTGAGCCTTCATTGATAGACTGACGACATGGGTAGGACTCGAAAAGATTACAAATTGAGACTTCCTAAAGTCAGACCGCTGCGATGCCTGCCCAGCTTTCATGAAGATGCCGAACTTGCGCTACACCCCCTAGAATCTACCTTTAAATTTCCTGTGGTGTAGGCGGAACCACACTTGCAGGCGAAGGTGCACGTGTAGATGCCGGTACAGATGTTGGAATAGCCTCCCGACGCTCTGGACCGACGCCCTTCGTACGCGTCCCCCGCTCTTGCTTGTCCATCTCCTTGGCCAACTTGGTAGCGAACTTGCTTCGGGCACGAATGGCTGCACCCTTTAAGTAGAAGATGTAGACAGGAATGCAGAAGAGCGTCGCCAGACCAAACAGCACAAGATACGAGTTGCGGATGCCCAGCTTCTTGTACATTGGGCCTGTGTAAAGAGCGCACATGCCTGCGAGGAAGTCTCTCATGAAGCCGTTTCCGCCAGTCGCGGATGCGGAGTATGGCCCATACGCCGCGACCATGTAGTCGACCGTTGCGTAGTAGATGGCGTAGTTTGCGATGCCGATGAAGATTGATGCGATCACGATGCCGGCCCAGTGCAGAGGTGGGCCGGTAGCGACGAAGGCGCAGATGAGGAGACCGGTGGGCAGAAGGACGGTGTGGTACAGCAGGGCTTTGAGACGAGCCTCTGGATTCAGGACCTCGCCGTTGGATCGGCGAGCATTGTGGCGCTTGATGACTGGGAAGAACGTGAGGTATGCCACCACATACGAGGCCGCAAGCGGAATCAGTATGAGCGAGATTGCCGTCGGAGTGAAGTTCCACTGGGCGAAGACGTAGCCGTAGCTCTCGAAGAAGCTGAAGATGAGAGCGTCTGCGAAGCCTGAAAGGATAGAGAGGAAGAGGACGACCGGCTCGAATATCAGCATCTGGTATGGGCGGAACATCGTCGTTGCGACCTCCTTCAAGGTGAAACGCTTGTAGAAAGGCTTGCCTTTGTTGGGACCGTATACATTCGTGTTGCCGGCCTTGCGCTGCTTCTTGGCTTCTTTATCGAGCAGAATCGTGGCGCGGGTTTCTCTGCCCAAACACGCGTGGAGTGCTTGGGTCGAACAGCCCAGAATTAGCTGTACCCAGGGATTCCACCGCCAGTTCGGAACATACTGCTGTATGGGCCTACAAGATAAGTCAGTACTTGTCTCATATACAGTTTATATGGAGGGATTACGTACCCGCCAGTGATACCGCCGATTACTGCACCGAGGCAGGAGAATAGCGAAGCCCAAGCCACAGCATGCTGCTGTTCATCGGGCAGGAACATGTCAGCTACGATACCAAGTGTCACTGAGCCACCAGCGCTACTCAGACCGCCCAAGATCCTGCCACCGATGACGGCCCCGAAGCTGGGGGCAAGGGCGACAACCAGGATCGAAATATTGGTCAGCAAAAGCGAAAGCTGCATGATTGGTCGTCGTCCAAGTTCCTCAGACCATGGCGCCCAAAGTTCGCAACCGATGGCGTAAGAGACAAGGAATGCAAACATGCCGAGGCGAGCGTTGGAGATTCCGAAGGCCTCGTTGATTCCCTCGACTGCATTTGAGTACACCGCAGCGTTGAAGTTCATGCTGACTTGGCAGAAGGCCATGACGGTGAGGACGATCCACTTTTTTGGAGGGCTCCAAGCGTAAGCGGTGGCGGAGCGGGATGTGTGCTCGTTAAGCACGATCTGGACGGGTGGAGCCGCGGCTACCGCAGAGGAAGACAGGTCAGAGAGTGGGATGGACATTTTGATAATGTCTTGAGGTTGCTTGGTGGTTTGGTGAAAGGTATGATTGGTATGGAAAGTTTTGTTGGAATCGTGATCGTGATTGCTGAAGGGAATTCGGGGAAGAGGAATGTGCTGCTTCTATAGTTATGGTCCGTCGAAATCCACGATACCTCAAATTTGGTACATATTGATACGGTACCAAGGTAGACATGGCGAAGTGTGGGCCCGGCCTGAAACACCACAAAGCTGCGCTCCAAGTCTACCAAACGAAAACGATCACGGCTTATGCGACTGCTTTGCAAACACACCTGGGCAGCGCTACTAATTACCGGGTCAACCGAGCCGGCGATTGCTGGCAGTCGATTATATGATGCTGGTGAAAATAGTCCCATGGCGAAGAAATAGGTGCAGGCCGTGTACCAGTGTATGGGTTCGGCTGCTGTTACCCATCGGTCGGCGGTCTGACTTCAAGAATGATGCAAAATTGTATCAATTTTTTTTATGTCACGCGCTGTGACTAGATCCAGTCCATCTTTCCTGGCTATCTTCACAACACCGGCTATCAGGCCACCTTCGAAAACCAAATCAGGCCACCTTCGAAAACCAAATCAAACCCCCTTCGACATCTTCCTCGAGGCCTACGCCTAGCGCCACCACTTTATCGCCATCCACACGTATCTCGCCTGGCTGCTTCCTCCTCTCCATACCCCACACATCCAGATTGTCTATGACAAATTTGTTTCCGGTAAGGTGCTCGAACGTCAGAAGAGACGGGAAACACCGATCGTCGAGATCAGCTACAAGCTTACCGTCTTTCATCTCGATTTCAATGTACTTGTACCCGGGATCATGGTACGTTCCTGCGATGTCCTCCAAAGCTACAGCTAATGGTTCAGGGTTCTCAGGTGCGACCAGCTCTGGAGGATTCTCATTCTCTTCAGCAATATCCCGTTCTTCCCACTTGCGATAGAATTCAAGCCAGTCGATGCGCTCCTCTTTCGGCACTCCAATCACCTCGTCCATCCATGTGTTGTTCAGTATTTCCGTGACCCAGTGCGCCGTGTCTAGATTGGCATATACCAAGAAGCCTTTGTCGAATTCGGGCAAGAACGCGATCTTCGCTTTGAACCCTGGAATACCGCCATTGTGGCTAATGAACATGTGTCCGCGGTAAGTCGTGCATTCTATGCCTAGGCAGTATAGCTCATGGCTCGTGAACGGCTTGCGGTACCTTTCCGATAAGGGAGTTATGGTTCGTGGCGTAACTAGCTGTTTGTGCGCGTCTTCCGAGAGGGGCGCCGCACGCTTGATCATGGCACGAATCCACTTAGCGTAGTCGCCCGCGCTGGTTAAAATGCAACCAGCTCCTTGACCTTCGGGCGATGCGTAGGCAGGAATTGCAAAATGCTTCTGCTGTTCTTTGTCCCATCGGTAGGCAGTAGCTTTCCGCGCCATGGCGTCGTGAGCTTCGATGTCGGGCAAGTCGTGAAAGGTATTGGTCATGCCTAACGGCTCCCAAAGTCTCGTCCGAAGAAAATCGACATAGCGCATACCTGTGACGGTCTCGATGACGTGCGTTGCGACTGTGAACATGATGTTCGAGTAGAAGAAGGTGGTCCGCAGCGGTTTGGTAAATGTCAAGTTCCGCAGGTTGCGTGTCATTGACTTCGCGTTATCTGGATGTTTTGCGCGGATGCCGTAGTACGACTCATCGTGGGTTGGTATACCAGTGCGATGGCTCAGAATGTCTTCAAGCGTCACTTCTTTGGTGAGCTGCTCATTTGGCAGTACGAAGTCGTCCGGCAGTAGCTCCGAGACCGGCGTCGTCCATTGGACTTGGGGATAGTTCTCATCGTCAACGAGTATTGCAATAGCCGCTGCTGTGGTTGTCTTCGCCGTGCTGGCGGAATCGAAAAGCGTGTTTGCCGTACAAGTTTCTGTCGGCAACTTTGCATGACCGTAGGCCTAGAGTATTGTGAGCGAGATTGGCATCGAGGAGAAGGATGCTATATACATTCGTTTCGATATCATCGCCGTTCACAAATGCGATTGAGAGGCCCACTAGCTTGTACTCTGCCATTGCCTTCTCCACTATCTCTTCGAAACCTGGGATTTGGTCTGCCATCATGCGAAGTGGTACAGGAGCTATAGCACTTGTCTTCTTTGTTAAACACTAAAGGCGATAGCGTTGGTTCAAGTACTGAATGTTTTCGAAGTGTCGTAAATGCTGATAAACTGCGGAGAAGCTGGAGTGCAGATTATATAGTCGTCACAAGAAATTAGCGAGGACTACTGAATCAGTGACATGTGAGAAGGCTCAAGCAAAAGCGAACGGTTGGCCCACGATGTTGTGAAGTATGTCTAGCCCTGGGTGTTCCGATCGCGACAATTGGTTGCCTGTCGTTCTGAGCCCCGCGCTTGGCTGTAAGCTAAATGCACTCCAATCTATGGGAGGTAAGCTCTGCTACAATGCGAACAAGTATTAGTGACATTAGTATAAGTTAGTATAGTACAAATGAGCCATCATGATATCGCTTGCTAGTGCAGTATACTACGAAGGTAGTCGTCGTGAACGCTAATTTACGACGAAACAGAATGTGCTCAACCGAACACGTTGAGAGGACCTCATGACTCATGAGCTAATGTGCCAAACACCACCGCCATAGCATTATGTAGTCGAGATAAATACAGGATGATGCATTGATCGATTTCAACAACATGTAATACCACAACCTCGCCCTAAGCAAATACATATTCCAAGCAAATATTCTTACACTTTAGTAGAGGAGTTGAACTCCATAGCCATAGAGCATCGTACCAAGTCGCACATCGGGCGGAAATCCTCATCACACCCAAGCCTCCTGCCGCCGTCCCGTCGTCAAGTCTATGCGGTCCATCTCCTTCATTTGGCGAGCGCCAGTCCGGCGGCCAGGCTTGATGTCAGGGTCATACCAAGCAACGCAAAGGACGAGCGTGAAGACCATAGGAAGAGAATCATACACATATATAGGCCATTCGTGAGAGAGCAAGTAGCCGTCCTGACATCGGTCAGTCAATTATTCCGTTGACGTGTGGTGGTGAAAACATTTACCCTTCCTAGAGCGTACTCTACAACGCGGCACAAGTTGCGCACAGTGATGCAGACACTTGCGCCGTACAGTAGCCAAGCGTACTTCTTCCATGGCAGCTCAGCGGATGCAGCAGTGGGGTTTGCACTCAGTTGTTTATGCCAGATGCTCGTGACCACAACGAAGATTGAGAAGATGAGAATCTGTAGTACCAGCCCACCAAGAATGATGTGCTCGCCCAACTTGAAGCCATCTCTATCATCTGCCGCCGCAAGCAAACCAGCGCCAGCACCTTGGACGAAGAAACAAAGGACGTCCCCAGCAACAAATATCTTGGTAAGCCATGTTGCTCGGATGATGGAGTATGAGGCAGAATCGGTACGGAGTACGAGGCGCCCGAGTATCATGTACGCCGACGCGGCGAAGAGCATCGGTGCGACGAGGATGAGGATTGATTGGATGATGTATGGTCCTGTCGACTTGGTGTCGTTGTGAGCGGCTGCACGGGCGGCGTAGCCGATGACTTCGAAGAATCCTCCGATAACTAAGGGTATGCAGAACCATGCCCGATTCGTGAAGAGTCTCCAGCTGTGAACGCAAGTAAGAATGAAGAAGAGTACGGCTCCGACCACACCTGCAGCTATTGTAGGTGTGTAGGGCCATAATACGTATTCAGGTGCGGTGTCCGACATCGTACAATCGGGAGAGAGAAGTGACTATTTGCGGGTCTTGATCGAATGAAGGTCGCTGGAATGATCTCAATGTTGAAAGGACCAAGCTTGTAGGAGAGAGGCAATGTATTTGAGTAGGGATGGATTCCATCGCTACTTAAGTACACCATGGCATGTTTGTAGCTCAGCCCCCGTCATCATATTAGAGCGCTGTTTCGTTTTGGAAAGTTGTTGCTCGATCGTATGTCAAAGGTATAGTTTGGTAAGCTTTGGCAGGGAATAGACGCGGTCTATGGTTCAGCCTCATAGCGGTGCGGGTATCTGATTGGTGCCCGCCAGTGTCTCACTGGAATCTTGTCAAATGTTCCAGGTCGGTGTACTCTTGTCAACACAAGCTTCGCACTTCGATCTGTTTGCGGTTTAGAGCCGTGGATCATTGATCTTGGCAGGTCAGTGCAACGGCTGGCCTGATGATGTCAGTGCGCCAGCCCGAATTGAACTAACGATCGCTGAAGGGCACTAGAGATCGCAACTCCGTGCTTACCATGTTCGCTTCCAGTCTCAAAGATCTGACCTGGCTTTGTCGGCAGTGTTTCCGATCTTGAAGAAAGCACTGCACATGCGCGTTGCTGAGCCACGTTTGGCGTTCTAAACAAATGAGGCTTTCGGTAACCGTGGCGGGTCCATTGACGTCGACACATCAGTTTGACATTGGCGTGATGGGCCCTCCACGTATCTGCCCCTTCGGCCAGTCCAACCAGGACGACCATTCCGTAGGAACGAAGGCATCAGCGACGCTCAATATTTGGTCCGCTACGCCCTCCAGGTACCAGTATTTCTTTTGACTCCTGCGGAGTAACACGGCGTAATGTGCCAAGATGATCAGGGAACCAGGTTGTCTCTCGGAAAGGAGTTCGATGTAGCGGTCCGACACGAAATGAATCCAGATCTTCAACAGCGCGTCTGAGGGTGGGGTAGGCGATGCAGCGGCGACGGCAAACATCAGTTCCAACACGTGGATTGCGTAACCGTATGCGTCCACGATTTCTGGTGGATATATATGGTGGACGACGTCCGAGAACTTGCGTAGTTGCACGAGCCTATACTGCAAGTCAGCAGTCATGATTCCAAAAGTCCGTTGTTTGGGCAGCTTTCTCCGGTTGCTCCGAAGAACCATGACTTTCGAGCCTTGTCTTAGAGCATATTACAACGGGAGAAGGGGGCTTGCACTCGGTAACATACTCAGTGTCTTCTGGTGCCTCCTTAACCTCCCAATCGATGCCCTTCACGTCGTCTGGTATCAAATGCGCCAACTCCGACTGTAACATGTCCTAGACATAGCATCAACGCACGAACTGATATTCCAACACTGGGTTAAACAATCTCCTACCTGGTAGATGCCAGTCACCATGGGCCGCACTCGCCGTGTGAGAGCCATGTTATTCAGAAAGTTTGAAAAGGCGAGATCCACGTCGCCACTGGCGCTGACCGTAGCTGTACAAGAGTATGGAAACAGTGCCCCTGCAAACATGAGAACGGCCTTCCAATTAGTACTGTCGATGTCGCGAACCGTGGCACGGAAGTCGCTAAGCGCCGCATCGTGGTGACTCTCTGCTAGGAGGCAGTGCTCTGCATGCAATGGCGACGACGAGCATTCGAGACGACTTAGGTGCAGAGCTGCGAGAGCGAGAATGGCGTGGAGGAGGAATTGGTAGCTGAACGAGGTTTGTACCAAGTTGTAGGTGAGAATGGCCTCCGATTCCGCATCGTGGGCAAGAGTCTTGGCGGTGACGGTCGTGTAGTGATGCATCAATCGTAACTGTGTCACGTTGATTTGCATCGGATTCTGCTCAGAGCCGTTTGCTGGGAGACTTGGTGATGGCTGCTCGTTGGCGTTGGCTTCATATGAGAGTGGTGCAAGCGCTCTAACAGGTATTGGGGAACTGGTCGAGGGTTCTCTGCTCTTTGGCGGCCTGTAAGAACACGTGGTTCCTTGCTTCACGCAGTTGGCGCAACTGGGTTGCTGTTCATCACACTATGTATGGTCAGCCCAGGTTTTGGTAACGGCAAGGCGTAGTAGCGCATGGCTAACTGGCTAACCTTAACGTGTCGACTCTTGCATGGCAAACAGCCGTTACGCGACTTTTTGTGCGGCTTCCGAGTTTTGATTTTGTCTACTTCAGACATCGTTCGTTTCGCGGATCATGATATGTACGGGCATGCGCGTGTTGATAGGCTGGTCAAGCTTTGGTGTCGACAGACGAAGATCGATGCGCAATACGAAATAGCGGCCTCTGGCGCTAGTAGCTTGGTCTGTGCACACAACTGTCGTAATGGCTGCAAACACATTGTCCACAAACACCTGAGCTCATAGCACTGGACATACGGATGAATATCCTTCATTTGGGAATTACGGGGGAAACGAAGAACAATTGATGAGGGTAATCGTACATGTTTTTATCATCTCCCTCTCTGTAGCAGAGCATAGGAACGATATATACAAGGAGGCTGCACTCCAGATGCAGAGACCAGGTGATCGAAGTATACGAAGAGAGCACCACTACTATGATCCTCGCCAGTACCCCTATTCATTGTAACCGCCCATACTCGCCGCCATGCTGATGAGACGAGCGAGCAGTGGTTACAGCTCCTTCGGGACCTTCGGACGCACGACAAAATTATGCGAGAACAGCCTGGAGTGCTCATAAGCCTCAGCCTTGGCTGAACTCTGGAAGGTAGAGTCATCCGCAGCCATCTCGCGCTTCTTGAACGGGAGCATCTTGACAGGCTTGACTGGGAGGAATTTGCTACATCTTGAGAATTCTGAACGTGACAGGCTCGGCCGTGAGAAGCTTAAATATAATGGCCTTGATCGCAACCGGCTCCGTCTGCGCATCCAAACCGACACAACCACTTGTTCATGAACACGAATCATCCCCTGAAACGCTTTGTCAGACTCAGCCTTTTCCTCCCCACTCACCGAACGTTCAGGAATCTCAGCCACTCTTTCTCCGCAGTCCCTCGCTACCTCGCAACATTACGCCTCATCTCCCTAGAAGGTCAACTCAGACAACGAGTCGCTATCCCGAGCGCAATCTTGTTCCTCTCTTCGACTGCCTTTTAGGCTCTCTAATTAGCCCCGGTATTCGCTCGGTCGGCATCGTATGTCCAACGCTGCTCTACAGTTTCAGACACAGGCTCCGTAGCCCTTTCCGCGGTTCCAGCCTTTTCTGCTTCGTCCTTGTTGATTCTGCGGTGCTCCCGTAGGAATTCGAGGTGCAGGGAGTCTTGTCGGGAGACTCAAAGAGCTCATTGCCCAGACGATGCTGAGGTCGTAGGATGTCAGAATCAGCGCGCCAGCCACCCAACATACCATGCTCGAACCTCTCAAGGAAAACTGAAATCCGGCAGATTCAACCAATCAGTCCACATAAGCGGATTCTTATCATCCCACGGTAAATCCAGCATACCCGTCGAGAACAAGTCCGAATTTGTGACCGTCTCGTTGACTTCGTTGTAGCTCATAGCCGAGAAGTCAGGCCAAAAGCCTCCCGCTATGCCCGTCCCCTGACCCTGCTCAACAACCTCCCTCCCAACCAACGGACTAAACGGCGCGATTTGCCGATGTTCCGCAGTCATCGCAACAACATGCTGCGGCGCTGGCGCCGAATTGACGCTCGGCACCTGCTTAACCAAAACCCTCAAGAACCGACCATACACAACGGACGACCCATTCCGATGAACAGGCGTACTCCCAATACGCTCCAGCACCGTCGCCGTCTCCTCAATAAGATTCCGCACGCTCGGTGCAAGGTTTTGGTTCCCACCTTTGAGAGGAACCGGCGCGCTGAGTGCCAGGGCAATACTTGCGGCAAAGCATATCATTGTCACGGTGTTGTTTGGCATCGATTTAAGTTTTGCTTCGCCTTGTATAGCCGCGCGCATGACGTTCAGAGCAGAGGACAGCGCGGACGCACGGAACGAGCGCTTGACTTCAGGGGGAGCGCTTGGGTGGTTTAAAAGCATACTGTATGTAGATAGTCGCGTGTGAGTTACCAGTATCTCGACGTACGGCGGTAGGGTTCTGTTTTCGGGGTCCCCTATTACGGACGTCCACGTATGTGACCACTGATCGAAGAAGCTCTCTATCGCCCAGTCGATTTCCTGCGAGACTTTGGAGCCGCCGTCTGTGGGGCGGTAGTTGTCGCATCGCGATCGCACGTTGGAAAAGAGGTCGTCGAGGTCTCGGCGTAGGACGGCCATGGATACCATTGGGCCGTCTTGGATGTAGGAGTTGGCGTGGTCATGCCATTTGTCGGAGTAGTTGATTAGAGAGGTCTTGGGGACGCAATAGCTGCGGCCGCGGGCGAGGCATACGCCGCGCTCGAGGACGAAGAGAGCGATCCAGACGCGTTCGCGGCGGCGGAGGAGGCGCTGGCCCCATTCTGAGGTGGGTTCTACGTCTTCGAAGCCGTCCATGGCTAGGGCCTTTTTTGCTTCGAGGAGTTCTGCTTTTGGGATTTGTCGGATGTCTGCTTGTGGTAGAGATGTGGATGGTGTGATGATTTTGTCGAGGGATAGGTCCAGCGCAATGGCCAAGGATGTTGCGAGATATGAGCTCGTATCGTCGTCGCTTGCATGAGTTCCTGGTGGCATCCCTATGTTGAACAGCATTGTCAGCACAACTCTTGAATCATGTCGTGGTCTTGAAGACTTTGAACCGAATTCCAATGAAGTGCTCTGTAGTCAAGAAGACTACATCACTTACTGTCCACACATTAGCAACCAGTTCAACACACATCACTACGCACTTACCAAGGTATGCTAACCATAAACCCCAACACAATCTCCACACTCCGGAACTTCCTCACAACAACCTGCTCCGCCAAAAACCTCCTATGAAGCAACAACCTCTTCGCCAAACTCGCCGCCTCATCCAAAAAAATCGCCGTCATCGCAAGCAACGTCGTAAACAAAAACGCCGACCGACTCCTCACAAACGCCAACGAATGCACCACAGGATCCAGTCCCCAGCGCGTATGCGCCAGCTTCTGGTGGAAATACTTCAATAAGGTTTCGGCTTCGTCGAGAGTGACGAGTCCGACATCAATGGGGTCCAGGCCGGGACCTTGGTCGAGGCTGGCTTTCATGGGGAGGAAGAAGCGGTTCACGTCGGTGAAGATTTCTGTGCCGGCGAGACGGCTGCCCGGGGTGGAGGCGCTGTTTTCGATGGTGTGGGGGGATGCGATGCGGAGGTCTGAGGCGCGTGCGAGGAGTTGGAGGGGGTTTTCTACGCCTTCGAGGGCGAGCTGGTCGTCGCTGGATGGGCCGGTGGTGTCTCGCTCGGGCACGTGATGGGCGCTGTCGGATGATTGTGGGGTGTTTTCTGGGTCCATGGTGTCTTCGCCGCCTTGGTTTTCATCGAGGAGTTTTCGCAAGTGCTCGAGTGTTGAGCGGTCGTTTGTGCTGGATGAGCGGCGCTTCTTCATTGCTTCTTCGATTTGGAATAGGGCTTTCTCGAGACCTGAACGCTTACTAGCAGTCGTCAGATCTCACCTCTCCGTTGAAAATGCGAGTGACTTACTTTTTTACGCCTTTCTGTCGTCCGATGTGGAACTCTGGGATTATGCATTCGGCGTGGATGTGTGAGCAACGCTCACATGTTGGTGCGCCCTCATTGCGCCGACATTTGATCTTGCTCTTGCGGCAGCTGAGACAGGCTGCTTGCTTGGAACTCATGTTTGGCACGTAGCTATGGAATGTTTTTGATGTGAACCGTGGGATTGTGCAAGCTGTGTGTATTCAACATCTGGTGCGCCGTCGCTTTTGGTAACGATGATATGTCGAAGACATTCAGATTCATACATCAATCATCGCCCTTGGGCTTACGAGAGATACGCCGTGATTTAAGAAGAGGAGAATTGCGATGATGGTGTCCAAGTGCTAGTGGTGCTCATGACTACCTCGGAGGTCCGATTCGATGCCCTAGGCTCGTCTGACGCTAGTCTACTTTAACGGGAAGTTACTGCCCAGAGCTCTTGCCTTGTTCGTTCTATGGACGACGGAGTCTTGCAAAATTTCACTACGCATTGGCATATCCTCACTGGCAGCTCTTGTCATGATTCTCACGTTCGCAAACTGTACTTCAGACAAGTCTTCTTCGACTACAAGGCTGTAGTTAAAGGAGGACTTTAACTCCAATGTCTTGAGGCGTTGCATTGTGTAGCCTAACTCTAGGATGGTAACAGAAGCAGATTACAAGCTGAATATCGAACACTTCCACATTCACATTCACACGACAAACCAGAAACGAAGTCTACAGCTTAGGTTCAGGCTTCGCCTCAGGCTGCTTCAACCGCACAAGTCCCTATTCAAAGTCAGTACCAAGCCCACAACATCACCCGAAAACTCAAAGAACTCACCTCCTGCACACAACTAGCAATCAACGTCCCCCCACTCGTATACATACGCTGAAACACCAACCCCCTCCCATCCCCCGCCCACGGCGTCTCCATCTCGGAAAGAATCCACTCATCCGCCCTAAAACTCCTCGGATTATGAAAGTAAATCGTATGATCCAGACTAACCATCATACCAATCTCGCGCGTCTCCTTCGCCTCCTCCTCGCCATTGCGCATGCGCCGAATGCGCTGTATATCCGCCTCGTCGACGAATTTCTGGCGGCGCAGCTGCTCGTCGTCCATGGCGAGGAGCTTCTTCAGCACGTCTTCGTCGGCGGTGGACTTGGAAGACGATTTGCGCGCGGTGCTGTAGCGCCAGAGTTTGTGGGCGCGCGCGATGGTGCCGACGAAGTAGGAGTCGGACATGTAGGCGATGGCGGAGAGGTGTGCTTCGTGGCCGCCGGTGGAGGAGATTTTGCCGCGCGCGCGGATCCATTGGCGGCATTTTTTGCTGTGGGGGGCTTCGGAGTCGTCTGGGTGAGTGTTAGGGGGGGTGGGGATCTTGGTGGGAGGGGGCTTACCGTTCTCGATGGGTAGTCTTTGGCTCTTGAAGGGGCTGTTGCCTTCTGAGTCGCCTACGAGGTCGTCGAGACCGTCTGTGGGGCCGGGTACGTCGGGCATGGGGTGGTGGTGCTCGACTAGTTGCTCGCCGCCGCTGTTCTGGCGCACGAAGGACATGGTCGTGGTGAAGATTACTTTCCCACGTTGTCGCGCTTGCACTGTCCTGGTTGCGAAGGACTTGCCTGATCGTACTCTTTCTACATGGTATATGATGGGTATGTCGGCGTTACCGGCTAACACGAAATAGCAGTGCATCGAGTGAACGGTGAAGTCTGGGGACACTGTCTTTTGCGCCGCAGCCAGCGTCTGCGCAATGGCTGCTCCGCCGTAGATGCCTCTTGCGCCCGGTGGATGCCATAGCGGGCGCGTATTTGTGAAGAGATCGGGGTCGATGTCGGACAGCTGGGTCAGCTCGAGGACGTTCTCGATGATGGACTGCGAGCGATCGATGGGCGGCGGCTTGATGAGCGTCGCCATGGTTATTGATGTGCGTATACTGTGTGGAGGAAGTCAATGTCTTTATTGTTAGCAGTCATGGGTCTCAGCTTCAGGATATGGCATGGAAACGTCTCTGGGCGCAACGCGTCGGTGCTTCAACCCACACCCTCGAGCCGAGGCATACACGCACCACATGTCTGAAGCGGAAACCATCTCGAACAGGCAAGTGCTGACTAACCGTGAAACCGAAAGAAGAACAACGGAAGGCACTTTGAAATGCTCTAGCTCACACACAGCTCGAGAATCTGGTATTTTGACAACGTAGAATGGTCCATCTTTTAGTTCCCTACTGTACCTTCTTAGAATGGCGACATCACTGTGAGGATTGAAGTACTTTACCATCAGCTTGTTTTCGGAGGCTGCGCGGAGGACATCCTCTTGGAGTGTGTGACATCATATCCAGGAACCAATTCATGCGCGCTGCGTCTCTCCTGCGCGTTGTTCCTGTCGCAGAGTGACAGGGTGCAAACTTCACCCACGCGAGACTCCCATGAGCTTCGCACGCGATATCTGTACCACCTATTCCTACCCTGACATGTGTCGAGCCTCCGCGGCGCACACTTGCATCTGCTCCACCTGATCGCCGCATTCCCTGTTTTGGACCCTCACACCACCATGGCCGACGCGAACCCGGAGTTGCAGGCCAAGCTGCAGGAGCTGGAGCACGAGCTGGAAGAGGGCGACATCACGAAGAAGGGGTGCGTCAGTTCAGGACGTTGCAAGAGGCGGCGCATCCGCACACCGCAACCGCAGCAGCGCTAACGAGTCGCACAGCTACGACAAGCGCAGGACCGTCCTGCTGTCACAGTACCTGGGGCCCGAGCAGACAGCGCAGCTACAGGGCCACCTACGCCAGGAGAGCATCGCCAGCGAGGGCTCCGGGTCTGGCTCGGGTTCGCGCTCAGCGTCTCTCGCGGCGCTGTCCGGTCCGCACCCGCCGATTATCCAGCCTCCGACCCCAGAGCCGCAGTCTCAGTCTCAGTACACTAGCACGGCGCCGAGCTTGACGGGCACCTCGCAGTATGGCGGCTCGGGGGGCAGCACCGCGGGGTCCTCGCAGTACATGGCGTACCCGCCCAGCCAGGTCGGCCGCTTCCAGGAGAAGCAGCTGGGCTTGCGCACCACCTCGCTGCAGCGCAATACCTCGCAGCTGTCGCAGGGCAGTGAGACCTTTATTCCGCGCCCGCAGACGCCCGAGTACAGCTACTCGCGGGAGGGCACCATGATGGGCACAAACTTCGCCTTCAACCCGGAGACGCAGCAGGGCTTCGAGAGCGGCTACGGGTCGCCAGGCGGGGCAGACGCGAGCAGGCGAAGCACGATGATGGACGTCAACCAGGGCTACTTCTCCGACTTCACCGGCCAGCAGATGCAGGACCACCGAGACTCGTATGGCGGGCCCAATCGATACTCGACCGGCGACGCCTTCTCGCCCACCGCTGCGATACCCCCGCCCATGATGAACCCGAACGATCTGCCAGGCGCAGCCGTAATCGACACCATGATGCCCCTGGAGCCGCGCGACTTGCCCTTTGACGTATACGACCCGCACAACCCGAACATCAAAATGTCCAAGTTCGACAACATCGGCGCTGTGTTGCGGCATCGAGGGCGCATGCAGCCACGGCAGACTGCTTTCTGGGTGCTGGACCCCAAGGGCAAGGAAGTGGCTTCGATAACGTGGGAGAAGGTGGCGAGTCGCGCAGAGAAGGTAGCCAAAGTCATCAGAGACAAGAGCAACCTCTACCGCGGCGACAGGGTGGCGCTGGTGTACAGGGATACCGAGGTCATCGAGTTTGTGGTAGCATTGATGGGCTGCTTCATCGCTGGCGTTGTCGCCGTACCCATCAATAGTGTCGACGACTATCAGAAACTCATCCTGCTCTTGACCACCACACAAGCGCATCTCGCCCTGACCACGGACAACAACCTCAAAGCCTTCCATCGTGACATAAGCCAGAACCGCCTCAAGTGGCCCAGTGGCGTCGAGTGGTGGAAGACAAACGAGTTTGGCAGTCATCATCCTAAGAAGCACGATGACACGCCTGCTCTGCAAGTCCCAGAAGTGGCGTACATTGAGTTTTCACGAGCGCCGACGGGCGACCTTCGAGGCGTTGTACTCAGCCACCGGACCATCATGCATCAGATGGCGTGCGTGAGTGCCATGGTCACCACGATTCCGTCAGGTAGAGAGACCACAGACACGTTTGGCACGCACTTGCGCGATTCAAATGGCAAATTCATTGCGCCACCCCCACGGAGTTCCCCCACCGAAACCATTCTCACTTACCTCGATCCGCGCGAAAGCGCAGGCATGATATTGGGTGTCCTCTTTGCAGTGTATGGCGGCCATACGACGGTGTGGACTGAGCCGAGTACTATGGAGACACCAGGCCTCTACGCACATCTGATCACGAAGTACAAGGCGAACATACTGATCGCAGACTATCCAGGTCTGAAGCGTGCTGCGTACAACTACCAGCAAGACCCAATGGCAACGCGCAACTTCAAGAAGAACGCGGAACCAAATTTTGGCTCTGTCAAGATCTGCCTCATCGACACACTCACAGTCGACTGCGACTTCCACGAGATTCTTGGAGACAGATGGTTCCGACCAATGAGGAATCCTAGAGCGCGAGAACTTATAGCGCCTATGCTGTGCTTGCCCGAGCACGGCGGCATGATCATTTCAGTCCGCGACTGGCTGGGCGGCGAAGAGCGTATGGGCTGTCCCCTGAGCATAGCAGAAGAAGAGGAAGAAGAGTTCGAGAAGACCGAAGATGCGGGTGCGACAAATGGCTACTCGAGTCTTATAGGTGGCGGGACTACAAACAAGAAAGTCAAGGAGAAGAAGGGTCGGACTGAACTGACTGAGATTCTACTTGACAAGGAGGCGCTGAAGATGAATGACATTGTGGTGCTGGCGATTGGTGAAGACGCGAGCAAGCGTGCGAATGAGCCTGGCACTATGAGGGTCGGCGCGTTCGGGTACCCCATTCCAGACGCCACGCTTTCTGTCGTGGATCCAGAGACCAGCCTACTTTGCTCGCCGTACTCAGTAGGCGAGATCTGGGTTGATTCTCCTTCATTATCCGGAGGCTTCTGGCAGCTTCAGAAACACACTGAGACTATCTTCCACGCTCGGCCATATCGGTTCGTTGAAGGCAGCCCTACGCCACAGTTGCTTGAGCTCGAATTCCTTCGCACTGGCTTGCTAGGGTGTGTTGTGGAAGGCAAGATCTTCGTTCTCGGTCTTTATGAAGATCGGATACGACAGCGAGTCGAATGGGTCGAGCATGGCCAATTAGAGGCGGAGCATCGATACTTCTTCGTGCAGCATCTTGTGTCCAGCATCATGAAGGCGGTGCCGAAGATCTACGACTGGTAAGACGAGACAAAAGGTCACGGCGGCAACTTGCATACTAACAAATGACAGCTCTGCATTCGACTCATATGTGAATGGCGAATATCTACCAATAATCTTGATCGAGACTCAAGCTGCATCTACAGCCCCCACAAATCCTGGCGGACCACCGCAACAACTCGACATTCCATTCCTGGACTCACTATCTGAGCGCTGCATGGAAGTGCTCTATCAGGAACACCACCTTCGAGTGTACTGCGTGATGATTACAGCTCCCAACACACTACCTCGTGTCATCAAGAATGGTCGACGAGAGATTGGCAACATGCTGTGTCGACGAGAGTTTGACAATGGCTCGTTACCGTGCGTCCACGTCAAGTTTGGCGTAGAGCGATCTGTTCAGAACATTGCATTAGGCGACGATCCCGCAGGCGGCATGTGGTCTTACGATGCGTCAACGGCACGCCAGCAGTATTTGATGCTGCAAGACAAGCAGTACTCGGGTGTCGACCACAGAGAAGTCGTCATTGACGATCGGACATCTACACCACTCAACCAATTCACAAACATTCACGACCTCATGCAATGGCGCGTATCGCGTCAAGCAGAAGAGCTGGCCTACTGCACGGTTGATGGCCGAGGCAAAGAAGGCAAGGGCGTCAACTGGAAGAAGTTTGACCAGAAAGTTGCTGGTGTCGCTATGTACCTGAAGAACAAGGTCAAGGTACAAGCTGGTGATCATATGCTGCTGATGTACACGCACTCGGAAGAGTTCGTTTACGCCGTCCACGCATGCTTTGTCCTCGGTGCCGTTGCGATACCCATGGCACCCATCGATCAGAATCGGTTAAACGAAGACGCGCCTGCGCTATTACACATTCTCGCGGACTTCAAGGTCAAGGCGATATTGGTAAATGCTGATGTAGATCATCTGCTGAAGCTGAAGCAAGTTTCGCAACACATCAAGCAATCTGCCGTCATTCTCAAGATCAACATCCCACACACATATAACACAACGAAGCCACCGAAGCAATCGAGCGGCTGCCGCGACCTCAAACTCACCATTAGGCCTGCGTGGGTTCAGGCCGGCTTCCCCGTCCTGATCTGGACATATTGGACACCTGACCAACGTCGCATCGCTGTACAATACGGCCACAGCCAAATCATGGCGCTGTGCAAAGTGCAAAAAGAGACTTGCCAAATGACGAGTACGAGACCAGTTCTTGGCTGCGTACGAAGCACGATAGGACTTGGCTTCATTCACACCTGCGTCATGGGTATCTTCCTCGCCGCACCAACATACCTCGTCTCACCCGTCGACTTCGCTGGAAACCCTAACATTCTGTTCCAGACTCTGTCACGGTACAAAATTAAGGATGCGTACGCGACGAGCCAAATGTTGGACCACGCTATTGCGCGAGGCGCAGGAAAGAACATGGCACTACATGAGCTTAAGAACTTGATGATTGCCACAGACGGCCGACCGCGCGTGGATGTCTACTCACGAGTGCGCGTACACTTTGCACCAGCCAGTCTCGACCGAACCGCCATCAATACCGTGTACTCACACGTCCTCAACCCAATGGTAGCATCACGGTCGTACATGTGCATAGAGCCCATCGAGCTCCATCTCGATGTCAACGCCCTACGCCGCGGCCTAATAATGCCTGTCGACCCCGACACGGAGCCCACCGCACTACTCGTCCAGGACTCCGGCATGGTGCCGGTCAGCACGCAGATCTCGATCGTCAATCCTGAGACCAACCAGCTCTGCCTGGTCGGCGAGTACGGCGAGATCTGGGTGCAGTCTGAAGCCAACGCATACAGCTTCTACGGCTCAAAAGAGCGGCTGGATGCGGAGAGGTTCAACGGCAGGACCGTCGATGGTGATCCGAATGTGCGGTATGTTAGGACGGGTGATCTTGGCTTCTTGCACAATGTGACGAGACCGATTGGACCGAATGGCGCGCCCGTCGATATGCAAGTACTATTCGTGCTCGGAAGTATCGGCGACACGTTCGAAGTCAACGGCCTGAACCACTTCTCAATGGACATTGAGCAATCCGTCGAGCGCTGTCACCGGAACATTGTACCCGGAGGCTGGTACGTCCTACACTCCCCCTTCTCTCCCCTTCAGCTCTCGCTAACGTACATCCGCAGCGCCGTCTTCCAAGCCGGCGGCCTAGTCGTCGTCGTAGTCGAAATCTTCCGCAGAAACTTCCTCGCCTCCATGGTCCCCGTCATCGTAAACGCCATCCTAAACGAGCACCAACTCGTCATCGACATCGTGGCCTTTGTAATAAAAGGCGACTTCCACCGCTCCCGCCTCGGCGAGAAGCAGCGCGGCAAGATCCTCGCGGGCTGGGTGACGCGGAAAATGCGCACGATTGCGCAGTATAGTATTCGCGATCCGAACGGGATTGAGAACCAGATGATGATTAGCGAGGAGCCGCGCCCAAGCATGAGTCTGAGTATGAGCGGAAGAGGAGGCGCACCGAGTTTGAAGGCGCCGAGTACGCTGAGCATGGCGGCCGCAGCGCAGTTGAATAGCATGCAGCTTCAGCACCAACAATCTGCTGCCATCGCACAGGAAGCCTCTTCCCTCAACTCCGCACAAACACAAGCCCCATTTCCACTACCAAACAACGACAAAACTCCCACCGAGTCCCGCAATTCCTTCCTCCCCGACCTCCAACTCCGCACAACACACATGGAATACTCCCCCATCGACCGCGCCGGCCCATTCCACAACAACAATAACAACAACGGCAGCGACCTCGGTCCCGGCGAAGGAAACTACCAACAGCAATCCTACGGCAACGCACAGTATCCAGATACCATGCCGTCGCAGCCTTTCTACAGCGATTCGCAGCCTTATGAGTATACGCCTACTGAGTACGGAGATGAGAGAGGTGGGAGGTGGAGTTTTGATGAGGGGGAGAGTAGGGGTGGTGCTGGAGGAGGCTTGAGGGTGGCGAATTTTGGGGCGGGGGATAGTGAGGGGGAGGATGATGGGGGAGTGAGGGGAGGTGGTGGGGGGTTGAGGGTTGCGAATCGCGATAGTGGTGATGGTGGGGAGGATGGGTGGGCGAGGGATGCGCTTGCGGGGTTGGATTTTGCTGGCGGGCAGGCGAAATAGGGTTGTCGTCTGGACTTCTGA